>JGI24513J20088_1000138_pt1 | contig 12561 bp, 17 predicted proteins | sample LinPmetageLP36_FD_20088 | JGI IMG/M metagenome (IMG submission 20088)
ACGAAGCACTATGTTATCATTAGACCCGAGTAATTTAGAAATAGTAGACGAAATACCTTATGACCAACTAGACGATTTTATAAGAACATTATTAAATGACCTCTAAAATAGACAAGCTAAAGTCTTTAAAAAATGTAGACCTTTCGCATTTAACTAAAGCAGAAGCTAAAGAATTTACGGTTCTTTTAGAAGAACTAGGGAAACGCGAATTCCAAGAAAAATCTACAAGTACCTTTATGCACTTTGTTAAATCTATTTGGAAAGAATTCATCAATGGCGATCACCATGTAAAAATGGCAAAAGCTTTCGACGATATAGCCAGTGGTAAATTAAAACGTTTAATTATTAATATGCCACCTAGACATACCAAGTCTGAGTTTGCTTCTCATTTGTTCCCTGCTTATTTGTTAGGTAAAAATCCTAAATTAAAAATTATAGAAGCTACCCACACTGCCGACCTTGCAGTTAATTTTGGACGTAAAGTTAGGGATTTAATTGACGGAGATGAATATAAAGAACTTTTTCCTGATACCGAACTAAAAGCAGATAGCCGTTCTGCAGGTAAATGGTTAACAAATAAAGGCGGCGAATACTACGCTGCAGGTATTGGTGGTGCGTTAGCGGGAAGGGGTGCTGATTTGTTTATTATTGATGATCCTCATTCAGAACAAGACGCTATGTCGGATAAAGCGATGGATGAAGCTTACGAATGGTTTATGGCAGGTCCTCGTCAAAGGTTACAGCCTGGAGGTGCAATCGTTATAGTTATGACCCGTTGGAATAAAAAAGATTTAACAGGTCGTTTAATGAAAAAGATGAGCCAAAACGAAGGAGCAGACCAATGGGAAGTTATTGAGTTCCCTGCTATTTTACCTAGTGGAGCTCCGCTTTGGGAAAATTATTGGAAGTTACCTGAACTAGAAAGTATTAAAGCTTCGGTTAGTCCAGCAAAATGGGCTGCTCAATATATGCAACGCCCAACAGGAGAGGGTATTTCGATTATACCTAAAGAATGGTTTATGGTTTGGGAAGAAACTACGCCCCCGAAATGTGATTATATAATTCAAAGTTATGATACAGCTTTTTTAAAATCAGAAAGAGCTGACTTTACCGCTATAACAACTTGGGGTGTTTGGTATCCTGACGGAAAGATAGGTGAAGAAATATATCACGGTAACGATGCACATTTAATTTTAATAGATTGTGTTAAAGAACGTTTTGATTTTCCTGAATTAAAAGAAGAAGCATTACGTTTATATGATTATTGGACTCCTGATACCGTAATTATCGAAGCTAAAGCTAGTGGTATACCTTTAGTACAAGAATTACGTAGGGTAGGTATTCCTGTTAACACTTTTAGTCCAGGAAAAGGACAAGATAAAATTGCTAGATTAAATTCTGTATCTCCTATTTTTCAAGACGGTAGAGTCTGGGTTCCTGATAACAGATTCGGCGAAGAACTTATGGAAGAAGTTTCTGATTTCCCTTCAGGAGAAAACGATGACCTCGTTGATGCGACAACTTTAGCTTTAGCTAGATTTAGGGAAGGCGGCTTTTTACAATTAACTAGTGATTATTTTGAGGAAGAAGAACCCTTTCATGGACAAAGGGTTTATTATTAAGCAAAATCATACTATGATGTATAACTATGGCTATTGAAAAACAACCTCTACAAGCTGTTCCTAATTCTCAAGAGTCCATTGAGCTAGAAATTATGCAACAACCTGAGGAGGAAACTGAACTTTTTGTTCAGCCTGATGGGTCTATTATTCGAGGCAGTGAAATGCCAGAAGAAACATCTTCTAAGTTTGGAGCAAACTTAGCAGAAGAATTAGATGAACGTGAATTATCTACAATAGCTACCGAATTAGTAGGTTCTTATGAAGATGATTTAGATTCACGGTCTGATTGGTTTTCTACATACGTAGATGGATTAGATTTATTAGGTATTAACGCCGATTCTAGATCCCAACCTTTTGTTGGGGCTTCAGGAGTACATCATCCAATATTAGCAGAAGCTGTAACTCAGTTTCAAGCACAAGCATATAAAGAAATGTTGCCTGCTGGCGGACCTGTAGATACAGAAGTTTTAGGAATGACCGATAACGCTAAGTTAGAAAAAGCAAATCGTGTTAAAAACTTCATGAATTACCAAATTACGTATAAAATGGAAGAATATGACCCTGAAATGGATCAATTACTTTTTTATCTACCTTTATCAGGCTCTGCATTTAAAAAAGTTTACTATGATCCTGCAGTCGGTCGTGCAGTAGCTCGTTTTGTTAAAGCAGAAGACCTAGTAGTTCCGTATTACGCAGTAGATTTATTAACTTCTCCTAGAATTACCCACGTAATTCACATGGCAGAAAACGAATTACGTAAATTACAGCTTTCAGGCTTCTATAGAGACACTGAAATGTCGTCTCCAGGATCTGATTCAGAAAGAACTGACGTTGATGATAAGATTGAAGAGCTACAAGGACTAACTAGAACGATAAGTGACGAAGAATTTACTCTTTTAGAGATGCATGTTGACTTAGATTTAGAAGGATATCAAGATACTGACGAAAATGGGGAAGAAACGGGACTAGGTTTGCCTTATATTGTAACTATTTGCAAAGATAACAACGAAGTTCTATCAATTAGACCAAATTATAGCGAAAAAGACCCAATGCGGAAGAAAACTGAGTATTTTACGCATTATAAGTTCCTTCCAGGACTAGGATTCTATGGTTTTGGCTTAATTCACATGATGGGTGGGTTAACTAAGTCAGTTACCGCAATTTTACGTCAATTAATAGACGCAGGAACACTTTCTAACCTTCCAGCAGGGTTTAAATCCCGTGGATTGAATATTCAACGTCATGATGACCCNTTACAGCCAGGAGAATGGCGAGATGTCGATGCTCCAGGAGGAAGATTACAAGATGCTTTCCTTCCANTNCCTTATAAAGANCCTAGCGGAACTTTAGCTAGTTTATTAGGTTCATTAGTTGATTCTGGTAAAAGATTTGCGGCTACAGTAGAAGCTCCAACAGGCGANGGCAACTCTGAAGCTCCTGTCGGTACAACAGTAGCACTTTTAGAAAAAGGACAAAGAGTTATGTCCGCTATTCATAAAAGATTACATTACGCACAAAGAACCGAGTTTAAAATACTAAAAAGAGTATTTAGTGAGTTTTTACCTCCTGAATACCCTTATCAGGTTCAAGGGGCGTCAGAAAATGTATTTAAAGAAGATTTTGACAGTTCTGTAGACGTTATCCCTGTAAGTGACCCAAATATCTTTAGTATGACTCAAAGAATTACTTTAGCTCAAACACAGCTACAAATGGCACAAGCAGCCCCAGAATTACATGATTTACGGGAATCTTACCGAAAAATGTATCTAGCCTTAAATATTAAAGATATTGACGCATTATTGCCTCCAGAAGCCGAAGTTCCCGCAAGAGACCCAATATCTGAACAACAAGCTTCAATGACAGGTAATCCTATAAAAGCTTACGAATTTCAAAATCACGAAGCATATATAGCAAGTCATAGTGCTTTTATGCAAAATCCTATGGTTCAATCTAATCCTATAGCAACCCAAGCAATAGGAGCTAATATACAAGAACATCAAGCGATGTTATATAAACAACAAATAGAACAAGCTATGGGACAGCCGCTTCCTGCAATGGAAGAAGGACAAATGCCTCCAGAAGTTATGAATCAGATCGCAGGTATGGCAGCACAAGCAACACAACAAGTTACAGGTCAGGCACAAGCCATGGCACAAGCTCAGGCTGCAGCACAACAAAATCCACAAATGGAAATGTTCCAGCAGCAATTACAATTAGAAAAAGAACAGTTGATGCAAAAATCAGAAGACGATATGCGAGACGCAGAATTAGCTATGGCTAAAGCACAACTAGATGCACAAGTTAAACGTGAGAAAATAGAAGCAGACCAAAGAGTAGCCGATACTAAAACTGCGGTAGATTTACAAGAATTAGAGCAAAAGGCACAAGCCGATGCAGATAAGAACTACACCGAGCTAGTAAAAACAGTTAGGGAAAGTAGAAAACAAAACGGAGAAAAATAATGCATAGAAACAAAGACTACCCGTCTCCTTCTAAGAAGGTTAATAAAGCGGCTCCTAGTGAACCAAAAATGGTTGATAACACTAAGACACAATCTGTTACAGCAGGTGAATGCTTAGATAAGCCTGAAGAAGCTAAAGTTAAAGCAGCTTACGGGCAGACGAAAGGACTTCTTTGGTATAGATCAATTAAATAAATGGACTATATCACAGCTACGGAGCATTTGCTTCGTAAATATCGTGAGAGAAAAGAAGCTCTCACGCAAACATTAGCTTCTGGAAGTATTGAAGATTTTCATCAATACCAAAGGATAGTTGGTGAAATAACAGGTTTGAGGATTGCTGAACAAGAGATTCAAACCTTACATTCCAATATGGAGGATGCATATGACGACTAAAGTCGAAAAGAAAATTGTTCCAGATAGAGTATTAAGAGAATTCGGAAGTGACGCTCCAGTGCAATCACTAGAGCCCACAATCACTCCCGATAATCTAGACTCTCATGCAGAATCGTTACCTAGACCAACTGGGTATCGAATTTTAATATTACCGTTTACACAATCGAGTGTTACTAAAGGTGGGATACATTTAGCTAAACAAACTGTTGATAAAGAAAGACTTTCAACTGTTGTTGGTTATGTAGTTGCTATGGGCGCAGACGCTTATAGTGATCCACATAAGTTTCCTGAAGGACCTTGGTGTAAAGAAGGTGATTGGGTGATCTTTGGCAGATATGCTGGAGCTCGTTTTCAAATAGAAGGTGGCGACATGCGTATTCTAAATGATGATGAGATTCTAGCCTGTATAGATGATCCCGAAGCAATATTATCATAACAATCTTGAGGAGGACTCATGCAAAATAATGAAGCAGAAAAAATAGAACTAGAATTAGAACTTCCCGAAGGGGAAGTAGATGTAAGAGAAGCAGATGTAGATACATCACTTCCAGACACTATTCAACAAGAAGCAACAGTAGAGGAAATTAAAACTGATACTGTTGGTAAAGAGTTGGATGAGATTAGTGAATCAGTACAAAAACGTATAGATAAGCTAACGTATAAAATGCGAGAAGCAGAAAGACAGCGAGATGAGGCTGTTGGATATGCTCAAAGTATTAATCAAAGCAATACCCAACTTAAAGAAAAATTAAAGAATTCCGATTCTTCCCTTTTCAAAGAGTATGATAACAGGGTACAATCAGAAATTGAAAGAGCAAAGTCTCTTTTAAAAGAGGCACAGGATGCAGGAGATGGTGAACAAGTTGCAAATGCAACTGAAAAACTTTCTAGAGCTAGTGCTGAAGCAGAAAATCTTAGAAGNCTTTCGGCTCAGCAACAGGTTAGAGAAAGAAACAAACCTCAAGANGNACCNGTTGAGCCTTATCAGCCGACTTTACAAGCGCAAGCGGCAGGACCAGATCCTAAAGCAGAGCAATGGGCGGCTAATAATAAATGGTTTGGAGATGATCAAGCAATGACGTTTGCAGCTTTTGGAATACATAAACAGTTAGTGGAAGAAGGGGTTGACCCAAGTTCTGATAACTACTATTCTGAAGTTGATAAAAGAATGCAAGAAAATTTCCCACATAAGTTTTCAGAAGAGCAGTCTGCCCCCGTGCAACAGGTTGCTGCCTCTAGCCGAGGGGTTAGTGGTAAAAAAGGATCACGCAAAATAAAGTTATCACCTAGTCAAGTAGCAATAGCGAAAAGATTAGGGGTACCGCTAGAAGAATATGCTAGACATATCGAAGGAGTATAAATATGACAGATGATAATAAAACAACAGAAGTCAGGACTGACCGTAACTCACGGTCTGCAGAGACACGAGACTCTCAAACTCGCAGAACGCCTTGGGCACCCCCATCCATGTTGGATGCACCCAAACCACCTCCTGGATACCAATTCAGGTGGATAAGAGAAGCTACTAGAGGGATAGATGATAAATCTAATATGTCTAAACGTATTAGAGAAGGATATGAACCTGTGAGAGCAGAAGATTTTCCTGAATTTGAAGCCCCTACTATTGATAGTGGTAGTAACTCTGGAGTCATTGGTGTTGGAGGATTAATTCTTGCTAAAGTTCCAGTTGAAACCGCGGATGAGCGTAATGCTTATTTTTCAAACCAAGCAAAAACTGCTATGGAAGGTGTAGATCAAAACTTTATGCGAGAAAGTGACGCTAGAATGCCTATAAAAGATAGTGATATCCAAAGGACTTCTAAAGTCGCGTTTGGTAGTAAACCTACCAATAAAGGAAATTAATAATAACAATGTATATAGACAAAGGAGATAATCATGGCTAATACAAATAAACCAGATGGTTTTACTCCCGCATATCATATGTACGGTGGTGTTATTCGTCCTGCTAAAATGAGAATCGCGAGTGAAGCATCAGCATCAATCTTTTCAGGTGATGTTGTAACTTTATCTAGTGGTTATGTCATTCAAGGAACGGCGACAAGCACACCTATAGGCGTATTTTACGGAGTATTCTTTACTGCTACAGACGGCACCCCAACTTTTTCAAAAGTTTGGACTGGGTCTACGGCAACACTAGGTGGAGCAGATGCAGAAGCTCTCGTTTATAACGATCCCGCGATCGTTTACGAAGCTCAATTTACAGCAGGTACTCCTGCGGTAAGTTTTATCGGCTCTAAATATACTCTTTCTACTACTGCAGGCAGCACTGTCAACGGTAGGTCAAAGGAAGGGGTCACAGCAACTACTTCAAGTGGTGTAGCGTTAATGGTAGGTTTCGCCTCGCAACCAAGCAACTCAATCGGTGCTTATGCGAGAGGACTCTTCACATTCCCGACTAACACATTTGCGGTCTAATTAGGAGCATAAATAATGGCAATTAATAGAGCCCAACTAGTCAAAGAACTAGTACCAGGACTCCATGCTCTTTTTGGATTAGAGTATGAGAGATATAATAACGAGCACGAAGACATCTTCGACACCGAGACATCTGAAAGGGCGTTTGAGGAAGAAGTAATGTTAAGTGGGTTTGGTGAAGCACCAACTAAAGGAGAAGGAGCAGCGGTCATTTATGATACAGCTCAAGAATCTTTTACTTCGCGTTATACACATGAAACCGTAGCATTAGCATTTGCGTTGACAGAAGAAGCTATCGAAGATAACCTCTACGATACACTTTCTTCAAGATACACAAGAGCTTTAGCAAGGTCTATGCAACAAACTAAGCAAGTGAAAGCTGCTAACGTATTAAACAATGCGTTTAGTTCTTCATTTGTTGGTGGTGATGGAAAAGAGCTTTGTGCTACTGACCATCCTACTGTTGCAAACGTGGATTTGAAAAATGAGTTGACTACTTCAGCTGACTTAAATGAAACTTCACTGGAACAAGCGTTAATTGATATCGCTGATTTCAGAGATGAAAGAAATTTAAAAGTCAATGCACAAGCAAGGAAATTAATAATTCCACCTTCTTTGCAGTTTGTAGCAGATAGACTCTTAGAAACTCCTGGAAGAGTTGGTACTTCAGATAATGACATCAATGCAATTAGAAACATGGGAATGATTTCTGAAGGCTATGTTGTTAATCATTATCTAACGGATACTGACGCTTTCTTTATCAAAACTGACGTACCTAACGGATTAAAACATTTCGTTAGAACACCTGTATCTACTAGTATGGAAGGCGACTTCGAAACTGGTAATGTAAGATACAAGGCTAGAGAACGTTACAGCTTTGGTTTTAGTGATTGGAGAGGTATCTTCGGTTCACCTGGAGCATAATTCATTAAATTGAATAATTAAAGGGAGCTTCGGCTCCCTTTTCTTTTGGAGATGAATGATATACAATCAAAGGACTAGGATTTATTAACTTGTTCTACAGACTGACCTAGCAGACAAGCCAAGACGGTAGAACTTATTTCCTTAGGAGGAAATTATGGCAAAATCAACCTTTTCAGGTCCAGTCAAATCATTGTCGGGATTTATTTCAGCAGGGGTTAATAACTCTGTTTCTTTAACCGCAGACACTACTTTAACAGTAGCAGACCACGCAGGAAAAATCTTGTTGTGTAATGATGCTGATGGTAAATTTACTTTACCTTCTATAAATATTTCAGTTCCAACTGATTCAACAGATCCAACTCAGTCAAACAATATCGGTGCTTCTTTCTATTTCGTTATAGAAACAGCAGCAACAGACTTAGATATTTTAACTGATGGTACTGATAAATTCGAAGGTGCGGTAATGGTAGCTGTTAACGATGGTGCTAAAAAAGCTTTTGTTCCAGGAGCATCGAATGACGTTATGACTATGAACGGTTCAACTAAAGGTGGTATAGCAGGTAGTGTTGTAAAAGTTACAGCTATTGATGCAGTTACTTACCTAGTTCATGATTCATTACTAATCGGTTCAGGAACTATAGTAACACCTTTCGCTGACGCGTAAGTAGGAGCTTAATATGAGTTCATCCGATGTAAAAGCAACTAAAGCTTTAACGGCTACAGGGCAACTACAAGGGTTCATAGGCACTGGTGCAGGTACTGCAACTAATTTAGGTCCAATAAGAATTCAATCTGTACAGGCACAAGCAAGTGCAGCAGATGGTTCTATAAAAATCTACGATGGAACTAGTGCTAGCGGAACTAAACTTTTAATAGAGTTTAAATTTGGTTCAGCAGCAAATGAATCTTTTGATCATTACTTACCTAATGATGGAGTTAAGTTCAACACAGGAGCCTATGTCGTATTAGCTAATTGCGACTTTTTTGTAGCTTACTACAACTAATATGGCAACCTCAGGAACTCGCACATTTAGTTTAGATGTAGCGACCGCAATAGAAGAAGCATACGAGCTTGCAGGATTAGAAGCTCGTACTTCTTATGATGCGGTTACGGCTAGGCGTTCTTTAAATATCATGTTTGCCGATTGGTCAAACAGAGGTATTCAAATGTGGGAAATAACTAAAGTAGAGCTTACACTCACAGAAGGAACTAGTGAATACACTATTAATTCTTTTGATATAGATATTTTAGATGCGTATGTTCAAAGAACTGTTAATGGAACTGTTACTGATCTTCCTTTAGATAGAATAGATCGTAATGAGTTTGTAGAAATACCTAATAAATCAACTAAGTCAAGATCAACAGAATATTGGCTAGAGCGTTTAAGAACTCCTGTTATTCATTTATACCCAACACCAGATAACTCAACAGACAAACTCATTTACTATGTTTGGCGTAGAATAGAAGACGCTACAGCACAGGTTAACGACATAGACATACCAAGTAGGTTCATGCCTTGTTTAGTTTCAGGATTAGCTTACTATTTATGTTTAAAAAAGAATGTACAAAAGTTATCTATAATGAAAGAACAATATGAGCAGGATTTATCAAATGCTTTAAGATATGATGAAGACCGTTCTCCTTTAAGACTTGTTCCAAAACATGAGTATATTTAATGGCATACGCTTCAGGTAAACACGCTTATTTTATTTGCGACAGTTGTAGTTTTAGGTATCCATATAAAACCGCATCTATTTCTTGGGACAACTTTAGGGTGTGTCAGGAATGTTACGAACCTAAGCATCCTCAATTACAACCTCCGCCTATATCGGTAGACGCAGAAGCTTTATGGAAACCCCGTCCTGAAACAGCTATGCCTAAAAGTGCAAATGGTATTATAATTACAACAAATACATCAGCAGGCGGTATGACGTTTAAGTCTGATCCTATAGGAACTATTTTTGAAGGAAACGAAGCAACCAGTTCTTTAGGTAATATAACGGTGGTTACATAATGGCAGGATTTACATATAGCGGGTTAAAAACAGCAGTTCAGAATTATTTAGATAATACTGAAACAACTTTCGTTAGTACGTTAAATACTTTTATTGAAACAGCAGAAGAACGTATTTTAAAAGGCGTAGAATTACCTGTTTTCCGTAAAAATGTACTTGGAAGTGTTACTACAGGAAATACTTATTTAACGATGCCTACTGATTTTTTATCTCCATATAGTTTAGCTTTAATTGATTCAGACAGTAATTACAGTTATTTATTATTGAAGCATGTTTCTTGGATTAGAGACTATACACCCGCAATAGCCACAACAGGCAAACCCCTTTACTATGCACAGTTTGATGAAAACAGTTTTATTATAGCTCCTACCCCTAATGCAGATTATTCTGTAGAATTACATTATAATTACAGACCTAGTTCTTTAACTACTGTAGGGGATACTAATCAAAGTTGGTTGTCAGAAAATGCTCCAAATGCTATGTTATATGGGTCTTTAGTAGAAGGAGCAGTGTTTATGAAAGCAGCTCCTGATGTTATTATGTTATACGAACAAAAATTTCAAGAAGCATTAGCGATGTTAAAACTTTTAGGGGAGTTTAAAGATGTTAGAGATGAAGCAAGACATGACCAAGTAAAAATAATCGCTCCTGGAGGTGCAAATGTTTAGTGTAGACACTGAAACAATGATAGGACAAGTAAATGTCCAAACAACGAATAATGAAGGATTAAGTCCAGAATACTGGGCACAAAGAATAATGGAACGACTAATAGCTGTAAGCGATAACGCTGATCCCATGGTTAAGGCACAAGCTGAAGCATTTAAAGATCATATACATGCTGTTGTTTTATTATATATGAAACAAGCTATTGTTAGCGATAGAGCTACTGTAGCAGGTTTATTAGATAAACAAGGTCATAAAGATATGGCTGATATAATAAGGAGACTGTAATGGCAATAACCCAAGCAATGTGTACATCTTTTAAAAAAGAACTTTTAGAAGCAGTACATAATTTTAAAAACTCAGGCGGTAATGATTTTAAATTAGCCCTTTATACTAGTTCGGCTAGTTTAGGAGCTTCTACTACTGCGTACACAACAAGTAATGAAGCAAGTGGAACGAACTATACTGCAAAAGGAGCTTCGCTAACACGAGTAGATCCTTCAAGTTCAGGTACTACTGCTTTAACCGATTTTGCTGATTTAACTTTTAGTTCAGCAACTATTACTGCAAACGGAGCGATGATTTTTAATGATACTGCATCAGGAGATCCTTCTGTTTGTATTTTAGCCTTCGGGGGAGATAAAACTTCAACTAATGGTGATTTTACTATTCAGTTCCCTGCAGCAGATGCTTCAAACGCTATTATAAGAATAGCTTAGTAGCCTATGGCTAATTTAACGGGTTGGGGTAGAGGTACTTGGGGTCAACTGACCTTTGGTGAACCAATACCCGCAGTAGTTACAGGAGTTTCTGGTGCTTCCGCACTAGGAAATGAAACTGTAGTTGCTACAGCCGTTATTGTAGTTACAGGAGTTGCGGGTACTTCCGCACTAGGAAATGAAACTGTTGTTGCTACAGCTACCCTAGCAGTAACAGGTAACGTAGGTACTTCTACATTAGGTAGTGAAACCGTTGCCGCAGAAGCAAACATTTCCGCTTCGGGTAACGCAGGTACTTCCGCACTGGGTAACGCCATTACAGCAGGTGCGGCGGTTACAGGGGTTTCAGGTTCAGCTTCAGCAGGACAACTAGGCGATGAGTCAGTTACTGCAGGAGCTACTGTACTTGTAACAGGAAATGCAGCAACTTCAGGATTAGGAAGTGTTACAACTAGAACAGCTAACGTGTTTACCGTTACAGGAGTTTCTGGAACAGGAACACTAGGTTCTATAACAGTTTTAGCAAGTAATCTAGTAGTCGTTGAAGGAGTTTTTGGTACAGGAACAGCAGCTAGAGTAAATGTTTGGGGTCTTGTGCCTGATAGTCAAACACCTAACTATAGTGAAGTAAGTGTTTCACAAACACCTAGCTATACTAATGTTACTGATACGCAAACTCCTGATTGGAAAGAAGTTGCTTAATTTTTAAAAGAATATGATATATAATCAAATTGGAGAATAACAATGGCAAGTACATACGTAAATAACCTAAGACTAAACGAGATGGGCACAGGTGATGCCAGTGGTACTTGGGGCAACACAACTAATACAAATTTAGAATTAATCGGGGAAGCTCTGGGGTATGGTACACGAGCCATAGCAAATGCTTCTACTGATAATATAACTATAGCAGACGGAGCATCTGATGCAGATAGATCGATGTATCTTAAACTTACTGGAGGCGGACAAGCTTGTACAGTAACTTTATTACCTAATACGGTTTCTAAAGTATGGATAATAGAAAATGCTACTTCTTACACTCTTACATTTACTGCAGGTAGTGGAGCCAATGTTGCAATAGCCGCAGGTCAAGTAAAAGCAATAGCTACTGATGGCGGTGGTTCTGGTGGAGTTGTTTACGATCTTTTTACAGATTTAGAGTTAACAGGAAATATAACTGCTTCTACTTCATTAACAGCTCCTTTAATAGAAGCGTCAACTTCAGTACAAACTCCTCTTATAGAATTTTCAGATGGCGATGATGCTATTACTATTGCTGATGGTGGTATTACTACTTTTGCAGCAGCAGCTACTTTTAGTAGTTC
>JGI24513J20088_1000139_pt1 | contig 12451 bp, 12 predicted proteins | sample LinPmetageLP36_FD_20088 | JGI IMG/M metagenome (IMG submission 20088)
GGTCACAACTTAATCAGTCTATGATGGAAGGCTCACGTACTGGTAAGGCGGCAGAGGCTGACCTTATGATACTGATTGGTAAGTCACCCACCGTTGAAGGACAAGAAGAAGATAGCCCACTACGTCACATGAACATCGTGAAGAACAAGCTGAATGGCTGGCATGGTATGGTGAACTGTGAGTTGGACTATCTGACAGCGAGGTACGAAGGATGAAGCTAACACTTGATGTAGAGAATACTGTCACCAAGCGTGATGGCAAGATGCACCTTGACCCATTTGAGCCAGACAATTCACTGACTATGGTGGGTATGTTGGACGATACGGGTCGTGAACATCTTATATACTTTGACCACACCGACATAGAAGCGACACCATTCGGTCATGGTGTGGTGCAGAACGAATTGAATAAGGCAACTGTACTCATCTGCCACAACGCTGCATATGATTTGCTATGGCTATGGGAGTCAGGCTTCACATATGATGGCCCTGTGTTCGACACTATGCTTGCAGAGTATGTACTACAGCGTGGACAGAAGGAGCCACTATCCCTAGAGGCTTGTGCTGAACGGTATGAATTAGATACCAAGAAGCAAGACACACTCAAGGAGTACTTCAAGAAGGGTTACTCTACTCGTGATATACCACACGATGAGTTGGCAGAGTATCTATCTGCTGACCTACATGCTACACAGCAACTGTCTGACAAGCTAGTGTATCGCCTTAACACAGAGGCTGATGCTATGCTCATGCCTACCGTCACACTTACTAATGAGGTAGCGGTATGCCTAGCACGTATCTATCAGCGTGGTTTCAAGGTAGACCTAGATGTACTGGATAGTGTGCGTCAAGAATTTGAACAGGAGAAGCGTCAACTTATTGACAGCCTCAATGTTCATGTACGTAAGCTGATGGGTGATACACCTATCAACCTCAACAGCCCAGAGCAGTTGTCTTGGGTAATCTACGGTCGTAGGGTATTAGACAAGCCCTATTGGGGTAATGCTATTGACCCTTACATGGCAGACGCAGACTTCCGCAGCCTCATGGCTGGTGGTACAGAGCGTGTGTACAAGACAACAGCAGAACAGTGTCGTACCTGTAATGGAACAGGACAAGTAAGAAAGGTAAAGAAAGATGGAAGCCCTTTTGCAAGACCCAATGGTTGTAAAGCATGTGATGCTAATGGTTATAATCTGGTCAATCTACCTACTCTTGCAGGACTAAAGTTCAAGCCGCCTTCTGCTAAGTGGGCTAGTGCTAATGGCTTTAGTACCAGCAAGACTAACCTTGAGTTGCTTGAGTCTGTCGCTAAGTCTAAGGGTATGCACGATGCTGTTGACTTCCTATCTAAAGTGCGTAGGTTGTCTGCTGTAGATACGTACCTGTCATCCTTCGTTGATGGCATACAGACATACACTAAGCAGGATGGTATGCTGCATGTCAGCCTACTACAACATCGCACCTCGACAGGTCGCTTGTCGGGTGCTAACCCTAACATGCAGAACATGCCACGTGGCGGCACGTTCCCTGTAAAGAAAGTATTTGTGTCACGATTCGAGGGTGGTAAGATAATGGAAGCTGACATGGCGCAGCTTGAGTTTCGCGCCGCCGCATTTCTATCACAAGATGAGGTTGCAATTGAAGAAGTATCTACTGGATTTGATGTACATGCATACACCGCTAAAGTTATTACCGATGCTGGTCAGCCTACGAGCCGACAGGATGCGAAGGCTCATACATTCGCGCCGTTGTATGGAGCGTCAGGCTACGGAAGAACTGCTGCGGAAGCAGCGTACTACACCCACTTCAACGAGAAGTACAAGGGTGTTGCCACTTGGCATTCCCGACTGGCTAAAGAAGCTGTAAACACACGCCGTATCTCTACGCCATCAGGTAGGCAATTTGCTTTCCCTGACGTAGTACGTAGGGCTAACGGCACTGTGTCCTTCTTTACTCAGATAAAGAACTATCCCGTACAGTCGTTTGCTACGGCAGACATTGTACCTATATCATTACTACACATTGACAAGCTACTACAAGGTATGCATAGCTGTGTAGTTAACTCTGTGCATGACAGTGTTGTTATTGATGTACATCCTGATGAAGAACGGCAGGTAATTGACATCATAGCACAAGCTAACGAGGCACTACCTTCCCTCATCACATCCCGCTGGGGTGTGGTGTTTAATGTACCATTACTATTAGAAGCAAAAATAGGAGATAATTGGCTTGACGTAGTGGACGTAACCTGATATAACTATGGAACTTGACTTAGAAAAGGAGATATAAATATGACTGAACTTACAACTATCGACACTAACAATTACGCAGCAATGGCACAAGCAATGGGCATTGCACATGAGGCAACTAGCAGCAAGAAGCAGACCAGTACACTGGCACGACTGCGCATTCATCACACACCTATCATGGGTGAGGCAGAGGTGAATGGCAAGCGTGTCAACATGGAAGTAGTTGAGGGTGGACACTACAAGCTAGAGATTCCCGATGGCCCTACCTACTATGCCAAGGACATCAAGGTGCGTCCATTCATGCAACGCTTCATGTACAAGAAGTTTGTTATGGCTGCTGGGAATACACCTAACCGTTACGTTAAGACTGTCATGGCTGACAACCTTAACATCGACTTGAAAGACAATGACGGTGGATTCAACTGTGGTAAACCATCTGGTTGGATTGAAGATTACAAGTCACTACCTGATGCTACCAAGGACTTACTCAAGTCAATCAAGCGTGTCCGTGTAGTGCTTGGTACAGTTGATTTGATTGACCCTGTAGATGCAAGTGGTAACTCTGTAGAAGTACAGACTACAGCATTCATCTGGGAGATTGACAATCGTGATGCCTTCAAGGAAGTAGGCACATGCTTTACCAAGCTGGCTAAGATGAAGCGTCTTCCTGTGCAGCACATGATTTCCGCACAGACAGAAGAGCGTAAGCTACCTAATGGTAGTAGCTTCTATCTACCTGTTGTTAATCTGGACGTAACTAAGACAGTTGAACTGTCACAGGAAGACCAGAACAGGTTTGCTGACTTCATGTCTTGGGTGGAGAACTACAACACATACATCATCAATACCTATGCAGAGAAGGCCATCAGCAAGAATGATGAAGACCTTGATGACATGGATGTTGATGGTATCGTTGACGTTGAAATCGAAGAAGAGGTAGCATAATGAACCACCCTGCTGAACTGGCATTACATCAGTACATGACAGATGCTGTGAATGGTAACAGCATTATGTCGGACGATACTATCAAGCAAGTAGCTGACGATGTATCGGATGCACTGAAACGCCAGTTTGGTGGGGGCAAGGCGCGTGGCGACTTCAGGTTACGTATGTCTAATGTGGGTAGGCCCACTTGCCAGCTATGGTATGACAAGAACAAACCTGAAGTTGCTTTGCCTTTCCCCACCACATTTATGATGAACATGATGCTTGGAGACATCGTTGAAGCTGTCTTCAAGGGCTTACTCAAGTCTGCTGGTGTGCAGTATGAGGATGCTGACAAGGTAACACTAGAGTTGAAGGATGACCAGATAAATGGTGAGTACGACATAGTGATTGACGGTGCAGTGGATGATGTGAAGTCAGCATCTAACTGGTCATACACAAACAAGTTTGAGTCGTACGATACACTAGCCTCTGGTGATGGCTTTGGTTATGTAGCACAGCTTGCTGGCTATGCCAAGGCATCCGGCAAGAAGGTCGGTGGCTGGTGGGTAGTCAACAAAGCTAATGGAGCATTCAAGTATGTACCTGCAACGGGACTGAACTTGGATGAGGAAGTAGCCAAGATACAAGCGACAGCCGATACAGTTAATAGTAATGCATTTGAGAGATGCTTTGAGCCTGTGCCTGAGACATTCAGAGGCAAGGCTACAGGCAATCAAGTACTCAATGACGGTTGCAGGTTCTGTAACTACCGCTTTGACTGCTGGGATAACCTAACAGAGCGTCCATCCGTAATGTCCAAGGCTAAGTCACCACCGACTATCTCATACATAGGAGATGTAGTTGCAGCATAAGGCATGGAGAGCCGCACGTAAGTACGGGTATCGTAGTGGGCTAGAGTTGACCATAGCAGAGAAGCTAAAGACAGATAAGGTATCATTCAGATACGAAGCTGTTAAGATTGAATGGCAAGACCTAGCCTACCGTACCTATACACCTGACATAATACTTGACAATGGTATTATCATTGAAGTAAAAGGCAGGTTCATGGCGGCAGACAGACGCAAGCATCTTGAAGTTAAGAAGCAACATCCTAACTTAGATATACGGTTTGTGTTTGAGAACAGCCGTAGTAAGATACGTAAGGGGGCAAAATCATCTTACGCTGACTGGTGTATTAAGAATGGATTCAGATACTATGACCGAATAATTCCAGAGGACTGGCTTAAAGAAAAGGGAAAGGATAAACACCCTGACTTTATCAGTCACCCAAACTCAACAGTGAAGAGGAGAAAAAGAAAATGAACAAAGAAGAAATGATGGAGAGGATACAAGACGAAGACTTTGTGATACGAGTAAGACCCTTCGCTGATGAAGATGGTACGTGGAATGGAGAGATAGACATAGCAATCATGGCTTTCCCAAACAATCCCTTGTGTGATGATGACTANGGTAACGTCATGCACTTTACTAAGATGATGTGTGCNACNGTACCAATCATGGAACANGAAGAAAGTGTTCGTGANTTAGTACATGAATATGTGATGAATATGTTTGACAACGACATGGATATTGATGTAGAACTAGAGGAAGAATGTGGTGTAGAGAAAACCTATGACGGTAACATAGTACACCTTAACTTCAACAGTAAGACAGGGGGCAGCGCATGAGACATGAAGAGTTTATGAAAGATAAGTTCCGCGAAGAAAAAATGGAGATGAGTACCTTGCCAAGCGAGATGGCGCAGAATATTATTGATACAGCAGACCGTATCGGTAGCAAAATTGATATGGTCAACAGTCCACCACACTACAACCAGACAGGCATTGAGTGCATTCATGCTATCTCTGCTGCCACTGGTGCTGGCTTCAAGCACTACCTGCAAGGCAATATCCTCAAGTATCTATGGCGTTTTGACTACAAAGATAAACCCCTTGAGGACTTAGAGAAGGCCAAGTGGTACTTGGATAAGTTGATTGAAGAGGTAATGGCAGATGGTAAGAGTTAAAGTCTTTATGACCATTGACATTGATGAAGAGGAGTACCCCATACCTGCAGATGGGCAGGTTGGGGAAGAGATTGAGGATGGCATACGTGAATACTTCTATGATGTAGACGGTGCTGATATTAGAACAATACGAACTATAACGGAGTGAGATATGATTAGTAACGCATTACCAACAGACTATCAAAACTTCATCGCGCTATCACGGTATGCACGATGGAAAGAAGATGAACAACGCCGTGAGACATGGGGTGAGACAGTAGAACGATACTTCGACTACATGAAAGGCCATCTGTATTCTACTTGTAAGTATGTAATGCCAGATGACTTACGTAGCGAACTAGAGCAAGCGGTACTGAACCAAGACATCATGCCTAGCATGAGAGCCTTGATGACATCTGGCCCTGCACTAGACCGTTGCCACGTAGGTGCATACAACTGTTCTTACGTCCCTGTAGACAGCCCTAGAGCATTCGATGAGACTATGTACATCTTAATGTGTGGCACGGGTGTAGGCTTCTCTGTGGAGCGTCATTGCATCGACAAGTTGCCTACTATTAATGAAGACATGAACGAGACAGATACAGTAATCAAGGTAGGTGATAGCCGCCCCGGTTGGTCAAAGTCTCTGCGCGAGTTAATTGCCATGCTATATGCTGGACAGATACCTAAGTGGGATGTGTCAGAAGTACGTGCTGCAGGTGAACGACTGAAGACATTTGGTGGTAGGGCATCAGGCCCAGCACCATTGGAAGAGTTGTTCCGCTTTGTCATTGAAAAGTTCAAGGCAGCACAAGGACGTAAGTTATTCCCTATTGAATGTCACGACATCATGTGTAAGATTGGTGAGGTTGTAGTTGTCGGTGGTGTACGCCGTAGCGCACTCATCAGCCTGTCTAACTTGAATGATGACCAGATGGCACACGCCAAGTCAGGTATGTGGTGGGAGAATGAAGGGCAACGTGCCTTGGCTAATAACTCTGTGGCCTACAAGGGTAAGCCAGAGATGGGTACATTCATGCGTGAATGGGTGTCACTGTACGAGAGTAAGTCAGGTGAGCGTGGTATCTTCAATCGTAAGGCTGCAAAAGCACAGGCTGCTAAGAATGGTAGGCGTGATATAGACCATGACTTCGGTTGCAATCCTTGTAGTGAGATAGTCTTACGCCCATACCAGTTCTGTAATCTGTCAGAGGTAGTAGCACGTGCTAGTGACACACAGCAAACACTACGAGAGAAGGTGCGATTGGCTACAATCCTTGGTACATTCCAGTCAACGCTTACTGACTTTAAGTACATACGTAATATATGGAAGAAGAATACAGAGGAAGAACGGCTGTTGGGTGTATCACTAACAGGTATCATGGACAGTGACTTGCTTAGTGGTACGTCAGCACACTTAGGTATGAACATTGGTGCTACGCTAGAGGCATTACGTGATGTAGCAGTTGAGACTAACGCTGAGATGGCAGACGCACTGCTTATCCCACGGTCAACAGCAATCACATGTGTTAAGCCTAGTGGCACAGTGTCACAGCTAGTTGACAGTGCGTCTGGCATTCATGCAAGGCACAACCCGCATTACATTAGGACTGTACGTGGAGATAACAAAGACCCACTGACACAGTTCTTGGTGTCTGAAGGTATCCCAGCAGAGCCTGACGTAATGAAGCCTGACTCTACTACAGTGTTCAGCTTCCCAATGGCATCCCCACGTGGTGCTGTAACACGCACACTTATGACTGCTTTAGAACAGCTTGAGTTGTGGCTACTGTATCAGCGTTACTGGTGTGAACATAAGCCATCAGTAACCATCTCTGTCAAAGAGAATGAGTGGATGGACGTAGGTGCTTGGGTATACAAACACTTTGATGAAGTGTCAGGCATTAGCTTCCTACCATTCAGTGACCACACATATGCACAAGCACCTTATCAAGATTGTACTGAAGATGAGTATGAAAACATGTTGACAAAGATGCCAGTTAGTGTAAACTGGTCTCGTCTTCAAGAGTTTGAGAAGGAAGACACTACATCAGGTGGACGTGAGTTGGCATGTACTGCTGGCGTTTGTGAGGTAGTGGACTTGAATGCAGCATGACAGAAGGAGTAGACTGGCCTAATTGGTGGCAGTGGTGGTTATTATTTGCCATCACTGTCAACACCACGATAAATATAATCGTGTTCTTTAAACACAGGTTCAAACAAAAACCTAGAGTAAGGGTTAACTATACACACTTGCATCCCGGTGCAAAGACGTACTATATAAAGAAAGGAAATAATACGTGAAGGAACAAATGATTGAAGTACTGCGTAAACATGCACAAGCAAACATTGCACTGCACGTTGCTAACATCAGTATCTATCTAGATAATCCAGCAGGTATTGGAGAACATTCAGATATTATGGAAGCAATGCAGTGTGAGTTGGATAAGATTGCAGCGCATGAAGATAGGCTAGACATCTTGAATAATTACTTCAATGAAGTCTAGTTTGATATGGAAGCGGGGTGATGGTTGGGTACAGTTCAACCCACCTCGCAGTCACCCTTGTTATAATGAGTGGATGAAACTAAAAGAGAAGGAGAAGGACAATGAAGGAACTAGAACCGAAGGTAGCTGACCGAAAGAAGTTTGACATTGACCTTGAGTACGGAAAGGTACGTGAGCAACAAGTAGCTGACATGCTACAAGACAAGAAGATTGAGGTGAAAAGTGAAAGAGATGTATGGCAAAAGACTGGTAACATCGCTATTGAGTATGAGTGCTACGGTAAACCAAGTGGCATTAACGCTACGGAATCAGATTACTGGTTCCACAATCTATGCATCGGGGATGAGACTTTTGCAACACTTGTGTTCGATACTTCCTCGTTGAAACGTATCATCGCTAACTTAGATAAGAAGCGTAGTGTTTCGGGTGGAGATAATAATGCATCTCGTATGTACCTGCTAAATCTACAGAAGCTATTCTCTTCTGACGTAATTAAAGCATTCAAGGAGAAACAAGATGCGGCGTAATGGATTGACTAAGTATGATGCCCCACTAAAGATTCAATACCAGTGGGGCTACGATGCTTTTATTAAAGGCCACACAACTGGAAAGAAAGGTAAGCTATTTGCACGTGATAGCAACATGGACACAAACACCATGCAGCATCGTGAATGGGAAAGAGGCTACAACGATGCCTACTTTACTAACTTAAAACAGGTACAACACAATGAACAAGCTAGAGCAAGAAGCTAAACAATGGATAAAGGAGAATAGGATGAGTCACATCACAGGTACAACCTACCAAGAGAAGGCATGTGAGACTGCCATCTTTCCAAAAGAAAAGGCCACAGAGTATTTAACTCTGGGCCTGACTGGTGAGGCAGGAGAGATTGCTAACAAGGTAAAGAAGTTTATTCGTGACGGTGCTACACAGGATGAATACGAAGCCAAGAAGATTGAGATTGGCTACGAGATTGGGGATGTTATGTGGTACTGTGCCGTACTAGCACAAGAAATGGGGATGGACCTTGGACATATCATGGAGAACAACTTACAGAAACTGGCTGACAGGAAGGCTAGGGGTACTCTTTCGGGTAGTGGAGATAATCGTTAGGGTACTGCCTATAACAATGATTCTTCTATGGTTGTTATACATTATAGGGATGGCACTTACAAATACTATATGTGATTGTGCTAAAGATTTTAACGGCTGGTGGGAGTTAGAATACTGGACATAAAAAGAGGGGGCTTAATTGCCCCCTTTGTTTATTGAAACGCTGTATTTAGTGCGCTGCCTACCTGTTTGCCTATCATAAAGTGATTAGTTCCGGGGTCAGCATTCTGCTTCTCTAAGACAGACATGCCGTATCTCTCTTGATAGTATTCATCTGCTAACTTACGAGACTTACTAGAAAGTCTTGACCATTCAGCCCTGTCAAATGGAGTAAACCCCTTACCTTCTTTTCCAGCGGGTGTGTATGATTCTGCTTTACCTAGTTCTTTAGCTAGTTTACGATACCGCTTTAGTTTATTTGCAACGCTGGCCTTTTGTTTAGTATCGCTAAGACTATTAAAGTACTCTGAATTTATTTCTTGGGATAGGTACTTTTCAACTAACATACCCATGTGTTTCTTAACAAAAGCGTCAGCCTTCTTATCACCTGTTGTCGGTACAATTTCCCATGCCTCGTAGCCAAGGTCTAGCAGCTTCTTTTCTACAGGACTTCTTCTTGAACGGCTACGTACACCAGTAAGCTGCGCAAGCAAAGGGCTTTGCGCTAACTCTGGTGCTTCTCTTGATGCGCCTTCTTTAATAGGCATATCTTGCTTTGATGATACACCAATAAGAGAAGTTTCCTCATCAAACAGATAAGGTATCTTAGGTAAGTTACGAGTAATGCTATTCTCAAAGGCTGATACACCACGTTCAAATCCACCTACACCATCTATCTGCCTAGCATCACGCTGGTACAAGGCTTCCTTATCAAACTGTGCCATAACATCACCAACAACACGAGCAGGAGTAGTCACAGCACCAACCAATTCACCCAAGTATCCACCTACATATTCTGCCATCTTCTCTGTCTTAATGTCACCACCTTCACCGCCAGTAACACTCTCAAGGTTCTCAAAGAAAGAGTCAATCATATAGGCACTAGCACCTGCACGTATTTGTGAGCCTGTAAGACCTTCCATTACCTGCTTGATACCTGCTTCATCTAGTGTATCATTCTTCATCTTAACAATAAAGTCAGCTACAGCAAGGTATGGAGAGATAGGAAAGAACGGACGGGTATCAATAGTTCTACCCTCACTATCCATTACATTATACCATTCGGTATCTTGATTCTCTTCACGATGCTTCACAGCAGCAAATAAAGCTGCAGTGCCTACAGTGGCTTTGCCTATCTGTTCACGAGCCTTGGCTAGTTGACGCTCTGTAGTAGCATTACTTACACCCTTAATGTACTTGCCGTACAGCCCCTTGCTACCGTTGGTTATAGCACCTACAGTACTCAATGGACTGTAATCAAACTGGAACTGCATGGCATTGACCATGAACCTAGCAAACGGGAATGCACCAGTACCCACAGGCGCACCTACGATACCGGGCAGTGGGCCTAGAGCCTCATTGAAACGTACAAAGTGATAGCCTACAGTATCACCTAGCTTGTCGCCACCTCGCTTTGGCATACGAGCAAAGGTAAATGACAAGGCTTCGTCAACCGCACGTTCTAATATGTCAGTAGGTAGTGCCTTGCCTGTACCAACAAAGTCATCTACATCCATACCTACAGAACGTAGCTGCTTACCCACAGAGTCATTGAATACGGCACGTCTGAAGTATCCGTCCTGTAGTATGTTAAGGGTATTGACAAGCCTAGCACCGCGAGACAGACCTTGGTCAACATCTACCTCTTGCAATGACCTATCCATGATACGTGCAAGACGTGGGTTATGCTTCAACAGGGCTTGGCTCAAGTCTTTGGAATGCCCAAAGTCAGAGAGATAAGACAGCGTACCAAAGGTATCTTGTCCTATTTCACGCAATCCCTTTTGGAATCCTTCGATGCTTGCCTCACCCTTGGCAACAGCACCAATACTCTTACCAAGATGGTACATACTAGAGTCTATAAATTTAGCACCACTCTCCATAGTAAGACGCATACCTGCTGTGGCTACGTTACGTGCTGTGGTAGCTATCTGTGATACCATGAAGGCTCTCCGTTCACGGTCAAGCCTCATCATTAAGTCATGCGCTTTGCCAAAGACGCTAGTGGTAGCATTCTCTTTACCAAACTTATCTTCAATCTCTTTAGCAATAGCGGGGTCTAGTTCATTTACACGCTTAATTAGTTTGCCCAAGTCGCTGTAAGAAGACATAGTTCTTGCGGCATCACTTAGGCTCACACCACTCACATCAAGAAAGTCTTTGGTAGACATGCCAGCACGAGCGATAGCACCATCTAGTATAGTTGAGTCAATGTTTTCGTTAGAGAGTACGACACGGGCAATCTCAGATGCCTTTGCGTTATTAGCAATCATGCTCTCAATTTCAGGAGCCATGTTACCTTTACGCATCATGTCAGCCACTACCTCTGTAGCAACCTTGGCAATACGTTGTGATATATCTACTTGTAATTGGCTCTCTGTAAGTTCACCGCCTTTTACTTGCTCACGCAAAAGACTAAGGTCAATCTCATCTAGTATTTCATGTCCGTTAACGGGGTCGAATACATAGCCAGAGTCCATCTGACGTGCGGTTTCACGTGCGGCTTCTCTTTCACCTGCTAATTTAGCTACTTCATCAACCTCTTTGATGATTCTTTCTGCACCTTTTTTGGCAAACAATCCTGTAGTAAGAGCAGTTAAGCCACCACCAGCTACAGCTATAACACCGCCTGTAAGTGCAGCGACACCTACATCTACCTCATCAATAATATCTAGTTCAACATCAACTTCTTGTCTACCTAAACTCTCTAGCGTACCACCTGTAAAGTCAGCCGCTACCTCAACCGCAGCAGGTTTAGCAGCAGCCTTGGCTGTCAGCTTCATTGCTTGCTCACGTGCAGCGGCTTTACCTTGCGTCTTCAGCACCTCAACAATAGCACGTTGTGCGCCAATAGCAGCAACCTTACCAGCACCAAAGCCAATAAGGTTTAACGGGTCTGCTATAAAGTAGCCCACATAATCACGTAAGCCACGTAATGTATCACCACCACCTTCGTCTAAGAAACCCGGCATTCTTTCAAGCTGGCTATAGACGTAGGCGAAGTTAGCCTTCTCATCCTCTGTCGCACCCCGTACATAGTCTAGGGTAGATAGGAGTGACAAGCTATTTGTTTCAAAGCCACGGACATGTGTGAGGAAACGCTCAAGATATTCCTCATCTGTCTCATCTTCTTTCTGTGCGCCATCCTTACCGTATCGACTAATAGAATACTCTTCAATACTTTCCATGTAGCCACGGTCTTTAGAGAATTCTTCAAAGCTACGTGGTGTAGTGAAGTCTTCTAGTTCGTTGTCTTGTTCTACCGTGCTTATAATAGACGTATCAGTTATATAATCATCGTCATCTAGTAGGTAAGAAAAGTCTTCTTCATCTTCTTGTATAACAGAAATATCTTCAACTTCTTCTACTACACCTTCCAACTCATCGTCATCTAGTAGGTAAGAAAAGTCTTCTTCATCTTCTTCTACAGGTAATAATGCGGTAGCTGTATTATCACCCACTAAATCATCTTCGTCATCTAGTAGATA
>JGI24513J20088_1000143_pt1 | contig 12049 bp, 11 predicted proteins | sample LinPmetageLP36_FD_20088 | JGI IMG/M metagenome (IMG submission 20088)
CTTACCACTGAGCTCAAAGAATTTGTTAACACTAAAAAATCAATCGCCCTTCAAATTGTAAGCGGTAGAGAAGGAATTAGTTTGCGCCAAGCTGAGTGTTTAGTTTATTACAATATTGACTTTAGTGCTACTAGTTATTGGCAGTCTCGTGATCGGATGACAACTAAGGAGCGCAAAAAAAACGAGGTCTATTGGATCTTCTCTAAGGGTGGTATAGAGGACCAGATCTATAAGGCAGTTGTTAACAAGAAGGATTACACCCTCAATCACTTCAGAAAAGATTTACTAAATTTATAATTATGAAAAATATATTAGGAGAAATAATTAATTATTCTAATACAAACACTTAGTCTTATGACAAAAGAAAAAGCAATTAAAATGTATGGAAGTATGTATGAGTATCATAAAGACAGATATTATGACTTACCTAACTTGTCTGAGCTAAGTTCAAAAGAACATGAGAAAAATGCGCATGATCTTGCTGTTGATATTATGAATAAATACAGTGATGAAGAGTACTTTAAAACTTTTCATTCAAACAATGTATTAGATAGATAATAATGACCGAGCAGCAAGTTCAATCTAAAAAGATTAAGGAGCTAGAGGCAGAAGGATATTATGTGCTTAAGTTAATTAAGACCAACAAGAACGGTATACCTGACTTGTTAGCTTTACACCCTACCAACAAGGTTTTATTTGTTGAGGTTAAAACTAAAAAGGGTAGAGTGTCTAAGCTCCAGGAGTATAGGATAAAAGAATTAAAAGAGTATGGATTCGACGCGCAAGTATACAGAGGTTAATGCTAGTAGTTATGAAGGTTATCTTTATACCTTCGACAGTGATTTTGTTTTGGAGTTGATGCGCCATGATCTATACACTTCAGTCCCCATAGTAATGCAGATAGAGAGGTATGTAGACATTAACTATATAGAATCTCCTGATGATGTGCTTGAGCTTGCAGGAGTAATCAAAAGAGAAAAACCTTTTTTCTTTGTTGTAGTGCTCTCCCATTATGATGACATGGTATTTGAAACCTTACATGAGATTAGCTCAGATTCATATCTAGATTATTATAATAAGAATATGTTGCTGAGTATTAAGTAGTAAGGTATTTTTTTTATTCAAAATAATTTATATCTTAGAGGGCATGAACGGATTACCTCCAATTGAGCACAAGCGTATACAAAATATAAACTTTGTAATGGCTGATCTTCATGCATCACTGAACTCAATTTACGAACACCTTATGGATAAAGAATATACCCCTCTAAAGGGAGAGGTTAGTTCATTAACTAAAAAGCTTCGTAGCGTTGGCGAGTCAGTAACCGATGAAGTTTAGTCCTGACTATGATTTTATAAGCGCAGTTTGCATCACTCTTTTAGTGATGTACTTACTATCTATTCTTATTTTCTAGCGTTGCGTTTTAATTTTCTTTCTCGTTTTTTACGCTTACCTTCTGGTGAATCTGGACCATATAATCTTTTATATAACTCAGGATTTATTTTTTTCAATTGAGATTTAGAAATAGGTTTACTTTTTTTGTCGTCATTAAATCTTTTCTTAAGCTGAATACGTCTAGCGTCTTTATAAAAAGGCACTAATCCAACTTGTCCTAGAGCCTCGAAAGTCATTCTATTGGTAAGCTCTTCAAGGGCTCTATCTCTAGCATCTTGGGTTTTTCTTGTTTGAGATCTAACCGTTAAATCAAAAGCTCTATCTACAGTTCTATATAACGGAGTAATAGGACCTAATAAAACAGGAAGACCAATTTCACCTAAAGATTTTTTTCCTAGTTGATCAAGATTTATTAAGCTTAAAACTATACTGTTTTCATATGAGTTGTAATCAGCACCCCCTCTGAGACTTTCTAAATAGTTTTTATTCAAATATTCTATTCCTAAATTTATAGGTAATGATGGAATATTACCTAAGCTTTGTCTAAACATAAGAGTACTTACTGCTCCAACCATTTGCCTTGCTGCAAACAAATCATATCTGTCTTGCTCGTCTTCTGGAGCTCCAAACAATTGATCCATATAGTCAGCGAATAACTTATATAAAACCACGTATGAAGACATTCGAGCAAATACTCCAAGTAGTAATCGCCCCGCTTTATCTTGCGATATTTTTCCTTCTTGTGTCAATGCTCCTATGGCAAATTTAGCGGTGGCATATTCATTAAGAGTGAAGTTGGCCATAAAAGAATTTATAGTTCTATAATAATTCATTAAATTTTTTGGAGCCCCTGGACGCGACATGTTTTTTATTATACCATTTAAAGGATTACTTGAAGTAACTAATTCGACACTAGTACGGTCCGCTTCTCTTACTGCTTCTTTTAATGCTTTGTCATATTTAGGATCTAGATATATAGATTTAGAATCTTTTTTACCTAATTCATCAAAATCTTTAACGGACAAATCTATATCTTCATTATTAAATTCTTTTACTTTATTTTTGAACTCAAACGCGAATTTACTAACCCAAATCGGGCGAGCTATAACTCTATCAGCACCGCCCATCAAAAAATCACTAGCTTTAGCAAGCACCTGATAAGTTTGTTTTGGTCCTAGAGAAGCTAGATATTCCATTTTTTGAGCCACTGGTCCTTGCATGTTAGAAGGAGATTCGCTTAAATTTAAAAAATTACCCTCATCTGCATATTTTGTCTGACCATCTGAATCTAATATTTTTTGTCCTCTTCTGCCAGCAAGTTTGACTGATTCAGCTGAGTTAAGGTTTTTAAGTAAATTTATAAAAGTATCATTGGACTTTGCACCTACCTTACTCCAAACAGGAGCATATTTTCCATATGCATTGCTTACAACCTCAGCTGGTTGTGCAACTAACATGGTGGCATTACCAATTAATTCAGCGCTAAATCTAGGGACTGAAGATAATAATTGTCGGTATGCTATACGCTTTATTTCTTTTATGGCTGAACGTGATAAATTATTATTCGCTTGCATGTATGTTCTTAGGTAAGTAACACGTAAAAGTTCTCTTATTGCTCTTGACAAAGCTATAGCCCCTTCTTTTTGTCCCTTATTACCATTCTTGTATTTTTTCTCTAAAGCTCGAGTTAAATCTTGAACTTCAATTACTGAAGGTGTTAATTCATAATCTATCAATGTTTCTTGCGCACCTCTTTTAGATGATTCAAAAGGGTTAAATTGAATAGCTCTTGGTCCCGCAATCCTTTCTATTATAGTTCCCCCAAAAGTTGATGGAGCAGCGAATTTGCTTGACTTGTCAAGGACGTCTACATCTGACTTCTCCTTACTCATTAATACTTGTCTATGAGTATAGTCCTCTATGGTAACAAAAGGTATGCCTCTTCTTTGAGAAGCTTCTTTAGCCTTTTCATAAAGAGAGTTATTTAGTTCAATTACTTTATTAGCAGCAGCTAATTGTTCTTTACTCAATCCTTTTTTAACATTTTCAGCAGTTATTTGCCCGTCTACCTCATACTTATTAAGAAGTTCTTGTAATGCCGTTGCGTTTGTCATCGTCAGTATAAACCCTTCTTCAATTAATTGTATTGTAGATCTTAGCATAGCCGCAGCAGGAGGAGAAGTTTCACTTGCCATGTTTGCTTTTATATTGCCTTCATGTTCACGTGCTACTAAATAAATGCCTATTTCATACGCGTCTTTTAGCTGCTGGTTAGAAGAGACGCCTTTCTTTTTAAGTGTATTATAAGCAGCATCCATTTCCTCTACTTTATCTTGCAGCTCAAAACTCATTTTTGCATACCCCTCAACCACTGGTCTAAAAACTTTATCGTAAACAACAGTGCTATTTTTTATACCAAGCGTCTGATCAACATATGATGTAGGTGTGCTTCTTATACCTTCTAATATTCTACCTCTACCTGTTATTGCAGATTTTAAATTTCTAGCAAATTTTATATTAAAAGCTGAAGCAATTTTTTCTGTAATGGTATTAAAGGCGGGTGTAATTTCATTTAAAGATTGTTTTACTTTTTGTTTGATTTCTTCCTTAAATTCTTTTTGCTTTTGTGTTGCCTCTCCCTCTATCACCGTTTGATTTTCTTGAGACGTTGGTTCAACTTGAGGGCTATCTGGTTGTTTAGGGGTTATCACTACTTCAGCTTCAAATTGCCCATCTCCATCCCTTACAGCTAGAGTAGCAGCATTTACCTTTCCATCCTTAGTTCTTCTTATTTGTCTTACACCTATTATTTCTAAGCCTTCAATATTGTTGTCTTCTAAGTTTAAATCAAACTCATCTAACACAGAAATGGGCGCTAAAGAATTTGGTCTTTCTCTTCCCTTTATTGTTTTAATAAATGTTTGTACAATAACGTCCCCATCTGTTCTTATAGTACCCTTCACTTCGCCTTCTACTAACGGTGTAGGGGTTGCTATAGCATCATCTTGCATGGTGGGGCTTTTTTCCCTTAACCTTATTCCTTTAAAGGTTGTTCTGCTACCATCTATATTTTCAACCACTACATCTGCTTGGAACTGGGTTTGATCCGACCTAGGGGTGGGGTTTTCTACAATATTTTCAACACCAACGACATTTAATTCATCTAATATATCATTGTACTCAGAATCAGAATCTATTTCCAACTTCTCGCCAAAAGCTACCTCGGGCTTAACACTCGATTTATTTCTTTGAGAAGCGTCTTTGTCGCTTCTATTGAATGTATAGGTTGTTGTTTTTATACCATCCTTTTCTGTCGTAGTAGCGTACCTTTTAAAAGATCTACCTTTAGAATCGGTTTCTTTTTCAACTAATACCTCTTGATCTAAAACTTCTTTTACCGTCTCGGTCTCTGGAACTTCAGTTTCAACCTGGCCCTCTTGGGCTGGTTGGCCGGGCGTTTCTTCTTGGGCTTGCGTAGTCTCTCCGGCAAGCTCTGTGGATTGATTGTCTCCTTCAACCACTGCTTGGCCAGCTGTGGGTTGTTTTTCATCAGGTACCGCAGCTGGGCTTTCGATTGGATTGGCATATCTGTCTGTTATTTTTTTAATATCACTTTTAAGTTGTTCTTCTTTCGAGGCTGTATCTACTGGATTATTCTTTGCATTATCTAAATCTCTCTGTAAAGGAATTAATGTGTTTAAATCATCCTCCGATATATCAGGATAAGCCTTCTCAAAATTTTCTTTTATTTGTACGTTTTGCTGTGCTTCAGTTTTTTTATTTTGCAGTTTTTGTTTTAATGAGGAGTCATTTTCAATATCTATATTAAAGTTAACAAGATCAGTGTCTTCGGCTTTATCAATAAAGTCTTCTACAAATTCTTTGGTTACACTTTGACCATCCTTAGTATATTTTGCCCTTCCAGGAATAGCTTTTTTTGCAAGCCTGTACGCGGGATTCAAAAACTTTGCAAAAGTTATCGGGCCACCACCGACTGCTTCTAAGCCTATTTCGGCTGCATCAACTTCTTGACCAGCTACTGCCATACCTGCTCTTTCGCCAAGGGCACCTCCTGCGCCTTCAACTGCTCCTGAAGCCAAAACACTAATGGGTCGGCTAGCTAGTTTAGGTATTGCAGACTTTACTATTTTAGTTCCTAGTTTACCCGCCAAGCCCGAGGTTAAAGCTTCTATAGCTCCTATAGTAACTCCTCTGCCTACAGATTTTCTTTTAATACTACTTATTTTATCATCGTCCTCTAATACTGCACGTATGTTTTCATTAGTGAAGGGCTTGCCGTCAAGTTCTTTTTGTAAAAGTTCTGTAAACGTAGTCGCGGTTTCAAGCATACCGCTTGCACCAAAAAATGCACCTCCTAAGGCTCCTGTTCCTGCTCCAAACAAAGCCCCTGGCCCTGATGCTGAGGTTAAGGCTGCCCCTGCAGCTGCTCCAGTGCCTGCGCCAGCAATTGCTGCAGCTATTGATCTAGGATTAACTAGACCAGTAAGAGAGGAAATTAATACTTGTGGTGCAACACCAACGTTTTTTCCTAAAGCCTTTACTGTTCCTAGTATACCCCCTCCCTCTTCTTCAACGTCTTTGTAGTATTGTCTGAGTTCATCAGTTGGTCCTTGACGCTGCATGACATCAACAGCTTCACGAAAATCGTCTAAGGCTTCATCAGTTACTTCTTTGCCTTGACCGAATACGGCGAAAGCATCATCCACGCTTGCACCTTGTGCTACCCCTGTTTTGTATGAACGATACATGTCACCAAAAAAATCGGTAACGGGGTTTTTGCCAAATGTTCTTTCTATAGCAGTATCAGTCTCACCCGTTGGCGTTTGAGGTACTGTCTGAGATACGCGTTGCTCCGATGTGCCACCCGGCGATGGTAATCCCATATCGTCGGCGCCGTTTTTTTTTTCACCCCAAGCTCCTTGAAAGGTGTCAAAGTCAGTAGTTTCAAATATGCCTTGAGCAATTCCTAAGTCATAGAGCCCTTGCTTTTGACTCTGATCAGATTGACTAAACATATCATAGGTAACATCCTCAGTTATAATACCGCTGTCTAAATATAGTTTGTATAGTTCTTCTAGCATATCTCTATTTCTTAAATAATTGATCGCCCGTGCTTATAGATTCTGTCTCTAGAGGATTATAGCGGTTATACAATTCCTCACTACCAAATATTTTTATATAATCATCTTTATTTAGCTTTCTGTCAGATAATCTTGCTTTGTCAAGAGCATCAAAAAAGTTTACCATAAACAGTTGATCATTCTCTAAATCTAGAGGAATATTAATTGACTCATCCATTAGTTTAGGAACATTAAGCGTTGTAAACTCAATGTTTGTTTCTTTGGGAGACTGAATGCCTGGCGATCCTACACCTCCGCTACTAGTCACCATGTCCACAACAGTTGCGTTACCAAAATCTACTACAATATCCCTAGTATTAAAACCTGGGAAAGAAAAACTATTATCAAACATGCTTTTGATTTTTTCACGAGTTGTGGGCTGATTGTCTTTTAAGGTAGCGTCATCAGGTAATTTTCTTAAAACCTCTTTAGCCACGACGGCTGTTCCAGATGCGTTAACAAACATGTTTTCATTAGACATAAACTCTTTGTATGCTTCTTCTTCATCATCCTCATCTATTTGATTGGATCTATTATATGCATCTATCCTAGCTTGTTCTAGCTCACTAGTCTTAGGCTTCTCTAATATAGAAGCATCTAAACCTTGCTGTAGTCTTCTTTGCACTAGATCTTTAGCTTTTTTTAGTTGAGCATCGGTAAGTTGTATGTTACCATTAACGTCATAGGCTATTTGATTATTTTCATTTATAGAACTCGCTATGAGCTTTCCGTCCTTATCATACTCACCGTTAAAAACTAAGTTATAAGTACCACCACTGTGATCAGCCAAAATGCTAGCCGCCGTTTTAGAATCTATACCCCCAACAATCGAATCAACCTCTAGGGTTAATGCGGTTTGCATTTCTCTTTTAAATTTATCTTGTTCTGTTTCTTCTAATAAATTGTAATCAAACATAGACACGCTCTTAGTTGTCCCATCTTCACCTCTATAAGTTAGCTTGCCAAGACCTTTTACCACATTGTTTATACGCTTGTCAAGTTCAAAGTTTTTAAAATCAGCTGTGGAAAGCTTTAGCAATTCAGAGGCGTCCATAAAGTTTCCCTTTAAAGATGACACCACCCCGTTTTCGTCTAATGATGACACATTAACTGTGCCTGTCAAAGGGTTTATATATGTACCGTGGTTAGCAAAATTTGTATAGCCTTCCATCTTTGATTTTAAGTCTGCTAGCAGTACACTTGAACTTCCATCTTGAATGCTTTTCATTGCAGACTCATAATTTTCATTGAACTTTTGTCCCGCTAAAAACATAATATCTGTACCTGAAGTCAAATTAGCTCGTCTTTTATAATACTCCCTCTCACTAATCTCACCTGTCTTTAATAGTTTTAAATCATTCAAGGCTTGCTGGGAGGCTTGTGTAGAAAAATCAGAAATAAACCTATTTGCCTCAGCATAAGAACCTTGTGGCTGATCTAATAATTCCTTTGCAAAATCACGGTCTTGTTGATTTATATTATCTTTTCGCTTACGTCTATCGTCAAACTCTAGCTCTAGGGTCTTGCCCATTTCACGACCAACATTAGCCCAATCAACTACATTTGGTTTTTGATCTCTTACATATCCAAATCCTGACATATTAAGGAGTTTTAGATGTTAGAAATATTGGCTCAAATATTTTATCGTCTATTCCAAAATCGTATTGAGGCACTGCGGTTAAAGACTGAAGCCCGCTTAACTCTTGATTTTGACCTAAGCCACTAACACTCATTAGGTTTGATGCCTCTGGTGTAGTTGCACCTCCCCCACTATAAAGAGGCGCAGATTGAAGGCCAGCTGCTCCAGCACTTATTAAGCCTTGAGCTGCAGATTGTTTTAATGCTGCTTCAGCTGCTCTGGCATCCGATGCCATCCCTTGATACCCTTGCGCTTCCCCTTGAAAAAGTTTTGATCTAGCTCCAGCTAATCGAGATTCTTCTCTAGCTGCTTCATCTTGTAATCTCTGTAACTCTTGTCCCATAGCCACTCTAGATCTAGCTTGCTGTTGCTGGTTAAATACGTTAGCTCTACCCGCTGTTGCAATAGCGCCCCTTTGTTCGCCCTCTTGACCTGCTTGCACGATTTGTCCTAGACCCGATAGCCCTGCCTCTCTAGACAGTTCATAGGGCTCTTTAACGATCGATCTACCTTTTAGATAATTTGGCGCTAATTCTTTCTGTGCGTTTTCAAATGCACCTGATGCTTTGTCTGCCGCTTGTTCAGCTTTGCGTCTTTGCTTCCCCGCGGATAAGAAATTTGCACCAGACCCTATAAGGCTTGATGCGGCACTAGCAATTCCTATAATTGCAGCTGTTTCGAGTCCCATGTTTTATATTTTTAGTATTAATTCTGTTGTATCATTATTCCCCTTGGCAAATCCAAAATCAATAAATCTTTTAATTAAAGAAGGGTTGTTGTTTCCAGCAAAGACATATGTTCGGTTACTTCCAATTGCTATGTTAACTAAACTATTTAACAGCATTGTTATGGCATCGTTTCGTATGCCTTTATCTTTATAATTCTTATCTGATATTATCCAATTCACCCAAGCTATATTTGAGTTTGTCATATATATAAACCCTGCACATACAGGGATTGTTTTTTCATAAACTATCATTCCTCCCGTCCCATTGTCTGGCAAAAAATCTTTTGAAGGTGCCGACCACCCTCTATCGTGCCACCATTTTAATAGAATGTCCTCATAGTCTAAAGCCTCTAGCTTTCTTATATTTAATTCCATTCACTAACAAAGATACTAATTTTTACGGATCACTTTTCATTATCTGCGCTTGCACCGCAAAGAGCTCCGCTCTAGCAGGACCAATGTTTTCAAATGTCATCAAGGAATAATGTCCAAGTATCCCATGTGACTCTGCTATTAAGTTTTTTAACGCCATCATCAAAGGCGTATTTGTAGTTGGATTAGTAGCTCCAGGTATAGTACTGTCAACAGTTATCGACGTAGCGTTCTTAGAGGTAATTACACCCGCAAGAGATGGTGAGTTTGTGAACTCATTAAGATAATACAAATAATCTCCTATACTTATAATTGAATCGATGGCAACCGTAAAAGTAAACACCCGTGGATTTGTCATAGTAAACCCTGTGGTATTGCCTATACCATTAACAGACCTCAAATCAAACTCACTTAAAGTAGCTGGTGTTTGAGTCGTGTTTTTAATAGCTGCATAATAAGCACCTTCCTTAAGCTCAAACCATGTGTTGTTTATAAAAGCTTGGTTGTTCATGTCTGTGTTTAAACTAACACTCCACGCTGAGTCAGACTCTAAGCTTATATTTTTAAACAACTTATTATCTAAGGGCGCTTCATTAATAACAGTTGTTATAGAGCAGTTATATTGTACACCATAGAAATTATTTCTTGCGTTATTAGTGTTGTGTCTAAAAATATTACCACCTGAAAAAGTATAAAAGTAATTGTTCATACCTACCATATAGTCAGGGTTGTATGAATAAAAAGAAGGCCACCCTTGCACTCCATTGCTATATGTTAATGTAAACAATTCACCAGATGGTATTTGTGGCGTAGCTACGGGATTGGGTGATGAGGGTATTTGTGCCAAGACAATTAGTTTTATTTAAAACAAATATACAATAATTTTGTTTTTGCTTTAAACCACTGGTGTTGCAGTCGGAGTTGGAGTGGGTGGTATAGGTGTAGGCGTGGGCGTTAGGGTCGGTACAAACGTAGGTGTGGGCGTAGGTGTAATAGCCGTACCTCCAATACATATTTGACCAGCTCCTTTCGTTCTACCTTGAGTGTCCTCTATGTATAATTGAAATGTTAGTATGGTATACTCTCCGCTAACTAAAGGAGAAGTAGGATTGGGTGGGGAATAAGCAGTGGTTGGACTGACACTTGATGCAGGAGCTATCAAGCTCTGTGGATAAAATCGTACTATCTCATTACCTAAAGAATCTAAAATAGCACCTGTTGCCACAACTAGCCCTGGGCCACTAAGCCAAATGCTTTGAATTGATGGAGTCAAACCAGCAGTCAAGACTAAATTATTTGGCACATTTATAATTTCTTGATTGGCTATATCATAGGTTACGCCATCCATCCCCCGATAGGTATTTACAGTAGGTGATGTAGTACCAGTTCTAACTTGGGCAGAACAACTTAAATAACTCATGCTTTTTAATTATAATACAAATTTACAATTTTATTTTATGCACTTACAATATGATAGATTCTATTCTATCTACCCATCCCTTTGACTTACTGTAAGGCCATACAATATATTTTTGTGGCGTCTTACCTATAAACTCGCTATCAATTTCTATAGCTTCTTTATATTTCCAAGTGCTTGCCTCTTTTTCCTGCAAGTCTTTTCTGTTTATAAGCACACCGTTTTCATCCTCATAAATTACGGCTACAAATGAATAGTCATCACAAGACAACTGACTTTTGTTAAGCTGTATCTTGTACCTAAACAAACTAAGAAAAGGATCTTGATTGTTACCTGGGTTTTTATTATCTAAAGCGGACTGCTGAACCGTTCTGTTTTTGAACTTTATACCTGCGTAATTTTCATATTGTTCCAAAGTACGCACGGGTCCAAAGTCATATCCCTTCAGTGCTTTTTTAGCACATGATGTGCATTGCTGATTGTCCACTTGTAATAATGACCGAACTCTATTTTGGGAAGACTCATCTCTTTTGCTCCATTCTGTATGATCATCCCAATGCTTGTCTCTGCCTTGCCTAGTGTATTCATGCCAAGCTATTATCTTATGTGGATGGAATAAATCATAACCCCAAGTATAGGCTCTTACAGCTATACTAATTTCTTCACCGTGAAAATATAAGTAAGGATCATGGGGAACTTCTCTACATATTTCACCAATGGTAAATGCAAAATGTCCTGAATAAAACCTCGCTGGTATAGGCTCAGTTGCGTTATCCTCCATATAGTGAGGCTTAAAAAATAACATACCTTTAGGAGTAAACCTGTCAAATACCATGCTCCATGGCACATCTTCTTTGTCCTCATTTTCTGTATGAGGCAGATAGGAGGGCAAGTAAGAAGTAATTAGCGGCCTTGTGACGCCTTTCTTTCTCAAAGAAAAAAACATGTCTATACACTCAGCGTCCCAGTCTTTTATAAACCGGTGGTGTGAATCTAAATGTAGTGTAAACATTTGATTGGTGTAGTGCCTTTGTATTTGATGACGAGCCCAACAAGTTCCTTGAGCTTCTGTGTGAGGTATGTCTATTATTATAAACCTTGAATCATTTTTAAAGTCATTAAGGTTATCCCACTCATCCTCTGCGCTATGCTGATGAGCTACGCATATGGTTAGCTGCTCAGGGTATTTAGCATTGTCTAATAGATTGTGTAGAGTGGGTACTAATTCAGGATCACGATAGCTAGCTATCTGTACGAATATAGAATACATTAGATTTGATTTTATATATCAAATATAATAAATATTAATTCTTTCTCAAGCGTAACCGCTACATGCTTGACAGTCGTTACCTACATA
>JGI24513J20088_1000145_pt1 | contig 11985 bp, 2 predicted proteins | sample LinPmetageLP36_FD_20088 | JGI IMG/M metagenome (IMG submission 20088)
ATTTTTACTCATACTATTTCAAAAAACTCTAATGTATTAGATGGTATTGATTTTAAAAATATTTCTAAAGATTTAATAGATGTTGGCTACAAAGAAACTGATGATAATTATATAATTACACAGACTTTAGGTAAAAACTTTGAATTAGTTGTTCCTGTTGCGCCAGCAATTGATATTGAAAAAACAGGTAAAGAAATTGATGTTTTAGGTAATAACGGTGAAATTAGAAAAGATTTGCTTTATAAATTTGACCAAGTTAATACTTTCCCTAAAATAAACGGTAAAGTGGTATCTAGTAGAATTCAAGGGTACGAAACAGAATATTATCCTGGAGATTATATTAACGAGAAAGCTTCAGGAAAAGCTAATGCGCAAGCATCTGCAGTAATAAATACCGGTAGTTCTGGTCAAATTAATGGATATTTTACCAACAGGTTTGGCGTTAACATAAGAGANNTTGAGCCAGATTTTTTTAGTGGAAAAACTAAAAGCGAACAAATAGAAATAGCAGAAAAATTTGAGCAAGAAAGACTTAGCGATGGGTTTAGACAAAACTTTGGTGATGAAAGACGACTTACAGACAGTGAAGTAGCTCAATTACTTGAAGGTAAACAAAAAGGTGTAAAACACCTTCAGAGTATACCTGACCCAAACACTGAAGAATATAAAGTTTGGAGAGAAAAAGATCATTATTTAAAAACAACAAACGTTGGCTTTCAAGGAAATGACACTTCTAACGTAGCGCCAACTAGTTACGAGCAATGGCTAAACACTAGTAAAAAATGGTATAATAGTGATGTTTTTGGAACTGGAGATGATACTCAATATTACATACCGTCAATAGGAACTATTGAAAAGAAGAGAAGTGGCAGCGATGAAACATACATGGCCTACCAACCTGGATCAAACGAAGAATTTGCTAATGTTATTTACAGTAATCCTTCAGACTCAAATATTCCAAAACAAAGAATAATACAAACAGGAAAAAACGAGTGGATAGCACAAAAAATGGTGGGAGACAATACTTACAGCTATTATAAAGATGTTGGAACACCAAAACCAAAAAATCATCCTTCTTTTAAGAAGTTTTTAGGAATCTTTGACAAATAAAAATAATTAAATTATGCCATATATACAATTAAATAATCCAGATTTTTCTTTATCGCAAATGGATTTAGAATTACTAGCTTCTCAACAAGAACCGCCTATTACAGTAGATAAATATATTGAATTAAATAATATACAATGGACTGAAGGTGAAGAATTTGACAACAATGGTGTTGTTGTAAGACCAGAAGAAGAAGAAAAAGATTTTACAACGGGTGCTGTACAACCAAGTGCAACTGCAGTACCGACAAATCCGACTGCACTCGAGAATATAAATACGGAATTACTTGCGGAAGATATTTCATTGGATTCTGTTATTCAAAATCAAAGGCCTTTAGAATATGCAGATGTAGATGAAGCGCAAGCTGAATATGATGAGTTAGAAAAACAATATCCTGATTTAATGGATAGAAGAAAATGGTGGGGAGGAATAAACGACGATGTTTACATGGATGGCTATGCTGAAAGAGAAACTGCTAGAATTAAACTTGAAAAAGCTAGAATTAAAATTAAAAAAGCTAACTCTGCGCTAAGGAATGCCGAGATAAATGTTAATGTACCAGAAACTTTTATAGGTGATGATATGGGAAATATTTTAAAAGCTTTTGAAGATCCTGTAACTGGATTTAGTGATGTAGCTACTTTTCAGTATAATGAAAATAAAGTTGGCGCAGGAAATGAAAACATTTTAACAGCAACTCTAAACAATGGTGATGTTTTAGAATTACCTATGAATTACGAGTCTTTTTTTAGAGGTAGCGATAAACAGAAAAAAATTTTTGAGGAAAATTATCAAAAACTAAAAGACTATCAACTATCTGTAATACAAGCCACTAACATAGTTGAGGTTGTTAAAAACGTTGTTGATCCATCTCAAATAGCTTCGTTAGTAGAAAGTGTTGACGAGGGTGATTTGTCTTTATCAGCTTTAAACACACAATTAGCAGCAATAAACTATGAAGTAAAGCCTATTTATGAAGGAAAAATAAAAAGCGACGTTAACAAAAACCCAATTACAGGATATCAATTACTTAAAAATGGTTTACCTTTTAATCTTTTATCAGCAGAAAATGATTTAAGTTTAGACGGTGTTCAAGCATATCTTAGAAATAATTTAAGTTTAAAAGAAACCAGTATTATAAAAGAAAGCTTAGTTAATACTTATGATAAGTGGGTTCAAATACAGCAAGCTAAAAAAGTTGAACTTGAAAAAAATATATCGTTAGATAATAATTTTGAAGTTATTAATCAATACATAAAAGATAATACTTTAACAAAAGATATACCTGAGTACTTAAGATTAGTAAATAAAAAAGGTAACGTTAATTTCAGCGAAGAAGAAATAAATCATATAGAAAAATATTTTAATTTACAAAATTCTAAAGCTAGAGATAATAAAAATTCTATATTAAAAGCAAAAGAACAATACGACACTTTTGAGCGTAATAAAATGGAAGTTAATATTAGTACTGAAAACTTAGAACTTAATTTGTTTGAAGCTTTTGAACAAAACGATATAAAATTTCCAGGATTACGCAAAAAATTTAATGACGCTGTAGATTTAAAAGCTTTAATTAAAAATAGTTTAGTAGGTTCTGACGGAACCGGCGGTCTAAGAAGATCAATGATTGATAAAAGATTTGATACTATGCACGGTTCTGCTATTAGAGAAATAGGTGACGACGAGCAAACTATTATAGATGCTGGAATGATGCTAAGTAAAACTGAAAATGCTTTACAAGATAAATCTTTAGCTTACAAAATACTAAAACTAAAAACAGCTACAAAACTTTTAGAGGAAATTCCTAAGCTTGGAATAACAAGTGTTGATGAAAAAATAAAAAATATTGAAGGTGTAAAGTATAATTTTCAGAATATAGAAGGACAAGGGTCGTTTTATTCAATATCAGCTTCTAAAGATTTAAGCGATGAAGATCAAGCAAAGTTTAACGAAGCTCAAGCGATGTTGTTTAAAATTCAAAACACATTACAGACTTTACAAGAAGACAAGACACAGACAATAGAAAATTTTAAAAATCAAATAGTAAATTTAAAATATAAAGAAACTCTTGATAAAGATCAAAAAAACGAAAGAACTAAAGTTGAAATAGATTCATTACTTACTACTGTTAATAATGACACAGGAAACAATTATACAGTAAAAGAAGCTGTTGATTATATCAAAAAAAGAGATTCACAAAAAATAAATATGTATGATGCTTTTTCTAAAGAGTATGGTACAGCTGAACTAATGGCTAAAGATTTTGGTGACGCTACGTATGGAATTTTCCTTGCACTACCAACATTAGCTGGTTCGCAATGGGCTATAGATGAGCAAGTAAGATTAAATCAAAAAAATGAAGCCTATATGACTATGGGTGAATTAGGTGACGGATCAGGAGATAAAGGTTTGTTTGCTTTAAGAACTTTGTCTCAACAGTTTCCTAATATTTTAATGGCTATAGGAACTGGTAGCTTAGGCACCGCCGCAAAACTTGGTGATGCAATGGTGAAAACTTCTATTGCAACTACGTTTGGTGTTACTTCAGGTGCGGACGCTTATAGAAGATTAACAATACAAACAGGTCTAGTTGATCAAGCTAAACAGCAGCAAACTTGGTTAAAGGGAGCTTACAAAGAAGGTTTAATAGACCAGAGCACCTACGCTAACGGTATGGCTGACGCAGCGCAAACCATTGCCTTTAATGACATGAGTGACGTCCAAATATTAGGAGCTTCTTTCATGACAGGTATAATAGAAGGTAGTGTAACAAGATATATAGGTTCTGCTAATAATACTGTTAAAATACTTAAAGACGTTAGAGGTTATTCAAACATAAGCCAAACAGCGCTAGCTAATAAAAACACTTTATTAGGTAAGTATGGTTTGTATGGTATGGAGTATGGTAAAAGAGTTGGAGGTGAACTTATTGAAGAATCTACTATATTAATAGGTACTCAAGGTTTGTCTGAGTTTGCTATATTAGATAGAGACTTTAATTTAGATCAATTAGATGATGTATGGTTTTCTACTTTGTTAACAGCAGGTTTTTCTAATGGGCCTAGTTTAGCTTATTCAGCTGTTGTAAATGTTAGTATTTCTCAAGAAATGAAGAAAGAAGCTAGCAAGCAATATAGTAAAATACAAGTACTTGAAAAATCTTTACTAATTAAAGGTATAACCAAAGAAGATAAAGAGTCACAATTATCAAAACTAGCTGAACTGTACAAAGGTTTAGGTGAAATGAACGGCGAAGCAGCTGTTGATGCTCAAGCATTAGGTGGTGATAATATAAAAAAATTATTACATTTTAAACAGATAAAAGACGGGTTATTAAGACAAGCTGGTGTTAATGCTAATACAGATCCAAGTAAAATTAATTTCATTTTAGGTCAATATAAAAGAAGAAAGCTCACGAGTGATGAAAAAGCTAATTTTGAAAGAGAATTAAACTCTATTGAAAGTTCAATTAATGAAATTAGAAACAGTGATAAAGATTACGATTCTGTAAAAGACATGCTTAATAACAACGATCCAACTTTTGGTATGTATACAGCAACCGAAAAAAGATTAAAAAATAATCCAACAGATCAATGGAAAAAAGCTAAGACTCCAAGACAAAAAATAGCTGCAGTTATATCTTATATATTTGAAGAAAACCAAAAAAGAAATACAGAAAAAGCTAGAAAAGATCCACAAGTACAAAAAAATTGGCAAACATTAGTTAAAGCTTATACCTTAATGGGTAAAGGTAAACAAATACCTAATAAAGAAAAATGGCTAATATCTCAAGGTAAAGCAATTGGAGCGCGTACTTCTATGGCGATAACAGTTGCCAGTGAATCATCACAAGCTGCAAATATTCTTAATGAAAAATCTTTAAATGATTTAACTTTAATTCAAAAACCAGAAGGTTCAGATCTTTTAACTGAACTAGAAAGAATGTACAACAATAAAGAAATTGAGGTTGAAGAATATGTAAATATATCATTAGAGTTAAATGAAAATCCTGGTGCTCAAGGTTTTATTGTAGACGGTAAGTTTATTGTAAACACTATTGGCGATATAAAAGAAAGAATTAAAGCAAATGACTATAGAGCATCAATAGTGGTTTTACATGAAATAAATCACGCGCAAGATGATAAGTTTTTTGGAAATACTACAGATGGTTTATCAGCAAGAGGTAGAGACTATGCTGAAAATTTTAGAAAAGCTTTATTAGAATCTAGTAATGTAAATTTAAAAACCCTAGGTAACGGAGCTAGTAGTATTGTAAAACAATTATATAATGAATTTAACGAAGACGGTACGATTAACGATACATATCTTGATGAATGGACAAAAGAAGCTCAGTCTCTTTTATTTGCTTACGAAGGAGATTTACAACTAGAAACTACCGAACAAAGTTTTGGCACTTTAGATAATATTATAGATAAAGTTTTTGGTGGATCAAGATATAACATAAACACTCCACAAAAAGCATTAGCTTATGCTCTAGGTAGTAATGCTGCTGCTAGACAAGGGAAAATGAGTGAGTTTACTAAAAGAGGTATAGAGCTCCAAAACAAGGGAGCTATAACTGAAAATCTAAGCACTAAAGCATCTAGAAGTTTAAACACTTTACAGACTATTAATGATAAAAACGCTAATGTAGAAAATTTTACACCTATAACACAAGAGCAATTTGATTCAACAATAGGCAAAGTCGCAAGTAGAACTTGGAGTAGATTTGGTAGACCTATACCTGAAAATATAAGAGAAAAATTCATTGGTAGTTTAAATGATAGAACTGGTAGAAAAAAATGGATAACAGATGCTGAACAAATACTAAGTACTATAGCTTTAAATTTTGACGCAAGCAAAGCTACTTTTGGTAGTTACATAGCTAACACAGGAATGCAGCGAGCTAATTCATGGGCTAAAAACGAATTTGGAATACCAAGTGTTTCACAAGGAACTAGAGTAGGTATTGATAGCGAGCAAGTACAAAGCAAAGCAGACACAACAACTGATCTTAAGTCAAGAGCAAAAAAAGAAAGCAAAGAGTCTATACCTTCTATAAAAGAAAACATTAAATTTAAAGACAAAAAATCTTTAGATGATAAAATTTTAAAAGGCGTAGCAAAAGAGGTTAAATATAAATTGCCTAAAATATCAGATAACAAAACTTTTAAAAGTAAATCAAACTTAATTCAAGCTATAACTAAAGGTTTATTAACAACTACTGTTGATGGTAAAAACTTATATGCTCAAGTTATAGACGAAATGGGTGGTAGAAATAAAACCTTACCTGCATACGAACAGTTTTTAAATGAAAATTATGAAACATTGCTTTCTTCTGGTGGCTTAACTACTACGTATCTACTAAAAGCTTTTCCTCAAGCTGTTCAAAAATATGTCAACGGTATGGGTTGGGTTAATTATGATACTTGGAAAGGAAGAACAAAAGGCACAAAAGAAGGCCAAGTTGATTTTTATAGAACAGGAGATGGACCTTATCAAGGATCTACGTCTGGTATGCAAAAAACAAGACGTGTACCTAATATTAAAAACGTTATACCATTATCTCAGTTTAAAGGAAAATATATTGACGGTATAAATAACAAAGTTAAAGTTGCTCCTACAGAAGCTTTAGCAAAACAACTACTTCAAGAAATTGGTATACAAACTTTTGCTGCAGAAATTAATAAAGAAACTAGTTCTATAAAAGATACATTTGTTGAAAGACAACAATTACTAAATCAATTAGCTAATGTTTATAATTTAGAAGCTGAAGTAACTTTAGAAACAGAAAGAAGAGGTGTTAAAAACAGCTTAGCTTTGTTAGAGCCTAGTAAGTTTGATTTATGGGAATCTAAAAAACAAACATTTTTTGATGAAATATTAAAAGCTAAAGATTACAAATCTAAAACTATATTAAATATTCATAAAGGAGTATACGGGACTGAGTTTAAAGATGAGCATAAAGATATTGCTTTACAGTTTAGTAAATTATTAATACCTGTTGATAAAGCTGATGGAATAATATTTAAAACAAACGATGAATTTGTTAATTACTTAGAAGACATAGTTCTTGCTAGTGATGTTAATCAAACTATAGTTCAATTTACAGGAGCAGATATGTCAATAGCTGACATGACAAGGGATATGGATTCTGTTGAAGATGCTAGAGATTTTGTATCTAAAGTTTTTGTGCCTAAACTTATAAAATCTTTTGGAAAAGAAAAAGCGCTAGATATGTTAGTTGCGTTCGCTGGAACTACTTTTAGCCAAGGTCAAAGCAAGTTTGGTTCTTTTGAATTTAAAAACGGAGGTTTACAAAGACATAATGATGCTAGTAATAGAACAGGTTTGTTTGGCAAGCAAGATGTGGATATATTACAAAACTTAATCCAGCCTAATTTTAAAAATGTTAAAAGCATAGCTAATCAAACAATAACTTTTAACGATGGCACTAAGTCTAGAAAAATTGAAATAAACAGATCTGCTGACGTGCAACAATCTATGTTAGGTGATAAATTTAAATGGAACGAGTCTAAGACGGACGCTGTAATAGCAAAAGATTTTACAAAAAGTTTAATGGAATCTTTACCTAGCAAAGGCACTAATGATAATTTAACAGCTTTAATACTAGCTACTGTAAACTCTAGTAGCAATAGCGCTTTAAGGTTAGCTGCTCCTGTTTGGGGTAAATCTGCTATAATGCCGTACGATAAAATAAAAAGGCCTAGACTTGCTACAGCTAAAGATGTTAAAGATAAAAAAGCTAAAAAAATTGGTGATAAAATGTACACCAAAAAAGGAAATTTAATGATGGAATCAAACTATAGGTTTGAGCACGCTGTTCCTGCTAGAGTTGTTTTATGGTATTTATATGATTCTTATGTAAACAAAAACAAGTCAATAGATTTAGATTTATTGTTTGATGATTATAGAGTTACTATTATACCTATAACAGAAATGGATGATGTTATAACTAAAACAGGATTCAGTTCTATAATGTTAGCTAGTTATAAACCAGGCGATCAAACATGGTGGAAACGATATTTTAATAGATTTACAAAAGGTAAAATACCTTACGCTTTAGAATCTTACGAAACTGGAGATAAAATTGGCGAAGACTTTCAAACATATTACGAGTCTAATAATCCTGTTGTATTTAAACCTAATTCTGGTGAGCAAGTATTAAAAGATAACAATGCTGACATTGCTATGAAAAACGCTAGAAGCGCAAAGTATTCTAAAAAAATTAAAAAAATTAGAGTGTTTGATTTTGACGATACGTTAGCTAAAAGTAATAGTAAAATTGTTGTTACAATGCCTGAATCAGTGCAAAGCATAACTAACACTGGTGACGCTAGCAAAATAATTAATACTGTTTATAAAAGCGTTATAAACTCTGTTGCAAATAATAGCGACATAAACACAATAAGCTTTAGCTCGGAATTTAACGAACAAAGCAGGGTTAAATTATACAACTCATTAGCTAATAAGCTTTCAAAAGAATTAGGCTGGGAGTTAGATGTTTTTGAAACAGTAGACAGCACTGGAAATACTGACGTAGTTACATCTGAAGACTTTACTTTAACTAAAGGTAAAAACGCTAAAAAAACAAAAGGCAGTAAAAATGCTATAAAATTTAAAAAAGATGTTGCAGATAACTTAAAAAGTTCTTTTAATATAAACGGAAAAACTTATGACGTTAGTTTAGATTTTCGTGGAAAAGGAGATTATAGCTTAGAGTTTAGTTTAAGAGGTAAAAGCAAAGGAAAAACATATAAAATAAATGCTACAGAATTTGCTGAGCAATCAGTAAGTCTTGAGGCTCAAGGAGCTACATTTGATTTTACTGAATTTTCTAAAGTTATTGAAGGCAAAAAAGGACCTTTGTTTAATGTTGCTAAAACTATACAAGACCAAAGAGGGTCAGAAGATATATTTGTATTAACAGCTAGGCCACAAGAAGCAGCTGTGCCTATACAAGAATTTTTAGCGTCTATTGGTTTAAATATACCATTAGCAAATATAACAGGTTTAGAAAATGGTAATCCTAAAGCAAAAGCAGATTGGATGGTTAATAAGTTTGCTGAAGGATATAATGATTTTTATTTTACCGATGACGCCACAAAAAATGTAAAAGCAGTTAAAGAAGTATTAGATGTTTTAGATGTTAAATCTAAAGTACAAATAGCAAGAGCTAAGTTTTCTCAAAAACTAGACACAGAGTTTAATTTAATGCTAGAGCAAAACAAAGGCATTGATGCAAACAAAAGATACTCTCAAGTTGTAGCTCAAAGACTAGGTAAAAACAAAAAACGTTGGAACTTTTTTATACCTCCATCAGCTGATGATTTTAGAGGTTTAACTATGTATATGTTTTCTGGCAAAGGTAAAAAAGGTGAAGCAGATATGGAATGGTTTAATAAAGCATTAATTAAGCCTTACACACAAGGTGTTAATGCTATAGAAAAAGCAAGACAGCAAGTGTCTAACGATTTTGCTAGATTAGTTAAAGGTTTTCCAAAAATCCAAAAGTTATTAAGATCAAAAATAACAGATCAACAATATACTTATGATGAAGCAGTCAGAGTGTATTTATGGGAAAAAGCAGGTTTTACAATCCCAGGTTTGTCTAAAAGAGATCAAAAAATGCTATCTAAAATTGTAAGAGAAGATGCTAATTTATCTTCTTTTGCAGAAGGTGTTTTAGCTGTTTCAAAAAAAGAAACATACGTTGAACCTTCAGAATTTTGGAGCGGAGGCACTATACTAAGTGATTTAAATAGTTTAACCACAAAAATAAATAGAAAAGAATTTATAGCAGAGTTTATTGAAAATGTAGATGTTATTTTTAGTGAAGACAATTTAAGGAAAATCGAAGCTAACTATGGTACTAGAGTTCGAGAGGCGCTTGTAGATTCTATTTACAGAATGAAAACTGGTCAAAACAAAACTTCTAAATCAAAAGACTCAGCTATTGTAAACAAATGGAACAATTGGGTTAATAACTCAATAGGTGCTATAATGTTTTTTAATAGAAAATCTGCGCTGTTACAATTAATATCTTCGGCAAACTTTATTAACTGGAGTGATAATAACCCTATGATGGCAGCCGCAGCTTTTGCTAATCAACCGCAATACTGGAAAGATGTTGTTAGATTATTTAATTCAGANAAACTAAAACAGCGTAGNGCTGGNTTAAAAAGTGATGTTAACGAAGCTGAAATTGCNGCAGCGGTTAAAGGTTCAAAAAACAAAATGCAAACCGCTATAAGTATATTGTTAAAATANGGTTTTACACCTACTCAAATAGCAGATAGTCTTGCTATATCTACAGGTGGTGCAACTTTTTATAGAAATAGAATCAATACTTACAAAAAACAAGGTCTTACAGACGTTGAAGCTGAACAAAAAGCATTTATTGATTTTAGTGAAGTTTCTGATGAAGCTCAACAGTCTGCAGACCCTATGTTAATATCAAGTCAACAAGCTGGTGTTTTAGGTAGATTAATTTTAGCCTTTCAAAACACGCCAATGCAATACACTAGGCTTATGAAAAAAGCTGGTTTAGATTTAATAAACGGCAGAGGTGATGCAAAAACTCATATATCAAAAATAGTATATTACGGTTTTATTCAAAACTTAATATTTTCTACATTGCAAAACGCTTTGTTTGCAATGATACCAGGATTTAACGAAGATGATGAAGAAACTGAAGAAACTATATCTGCACAACTTGACAGGAAAAAAACTAGAATAGCTAATGGTATGATTGATACTATACTTAGAGGTTCTGGCGTTGGTGGAGCAGCTATATCTACAGTAAAAAATGCTTACATGAAATATATAGCAGAAGAAGAAAAAGGATTTTTGGCAGATCATACTTATACTGTATTAGAACTTGCTAATTTATCACCACCAATAGGTTCTAAGCTTAGAAAAGTATACAGTGGTATACAAACAAGTAAAAGGAAAAAAGATGTTATAGCGGAAAAAGGCTTTGATGTTACCATTGATGGTAAATTTAATTTAGGAGCTTCATACGAAGTTACAGGTGATCTAGTTTCGGGTGTTTTCAACTTACCTCTTGATAGATTAGTTGCAGAAATAAACGCTTTAACAGAAGCTTTAGATGATAGAAATACTAAATGGCAGAGATTAGCTTTAGCTATGGGTTATAGAACATGGGATGTTAAAGCAAAAAACGAAGAGCATGATAGAATAAAATCAAAAGGTAAAGCTAGAAGAAAAAAAGAAGGAATAGAAAAAGGTAAAAAAACTAGAGCTGAAAACAAAAGAATTAAAGATTCAATATATAACTCTTTAAGTATTGATGAAAAAATCCAAATTCAAAGAGAAAAAGCAGAAATAAAATTACAAAAAAAAATAGAAAAGCAAATGATGCAGCTTTATAATCAGTAATAATATAAAAAAAATGGGACTAGACAATGCTGCTTACGAGAAGCAAAATAAAAAAATGAGATCAAAGTACAAAAAAGAAACTGGTAAAACCTTAGGATCTAGACAAACAACAGGAACTGGTAAACGTAGAGTTTCATTTGCGTGTAGATTTGCGGGTATGGCAGGCGCTATGAAAGATTCTAAAGGAGAACCGACTAAAAAAGCAATAGCCTTAAAAAAATGGGGGTTTGGTAGTGTAGCTTCTGCTAGAGCCTTTTGTACAAAACATAAAGAAAAAAAATAATAATATGAAAAAATTAATAATACTAGTAATGCTACTATGTAGCTGTGGAAGTTATCAATATATTAATGATACTATGCTTATAACAGAAACAACAGACGTTTCTATGTTTAGCAATTATGATACTAATATTATACGTTTTGTCATTAAGCCAATAACACCAAGATTTTATTGC
>JGI24513J20088_1000148_pt1 | contig 11863 bp, 7 predicted proteins | sample LinPmetageLP36_FD_20088 | JGI IMG/M metagenome (IMG submission 20088)
GGTGCTATTGGTTTACAAGGAGCAACTGGAGAAGTAGGTAGAACAGGTAATCAAGGTGCTACTGGGTCAACTGGAGAACAGGGTGCTATTGGTTTACAGGGTGCTACTGGAGAAATTGGTAAACAAGGAGCCGTTGGGGAACAAGGTGCTAGTGGAGAACAAGGTGCTAGCGGAGAACAAGGTGCTATTGGTTTACAAGGAGCAACTGGAGAAGTAGGTAGAACAGGTAATCAAGGTGCTACTGGGTCAACTGGAGAACAGGGTGCTATTGGTTTACAGGTGCAACAGGAGAAATAGGAAAGCAAGGTGCTATAGGTGAACAAGGAGAAGTAGGTAGAACAGGTAATCAAGGTGCAACTGGTGCAACCGGAGAACAGGGTGCTATTGGTCAACAAGGAGCAACTGGTGAAATAGGAAAACAAGGATCAACTGGAGAACAAGGTGCTAGTGGAGAACAAGGTGCTAGCGGAGAACAAGGTGCTATTGGTTTACAAGGATCAACTGGAGCTGACGGTGCAATTGGTCAACAAGGAGCAACAGGAGAAATAGGTAGAACAGGTACTCAAGGTGCTACTGGTGCAACTGGAGAACAGGGTGCTATTGGTTTACAAGGAGCAACAGGAGAAATAGGTAGAACAGGTACTCAAGGTGCTACTGGTGAAATTGGAAAACAAGGAGCTGTAGGTGAACAAGGAGCAAGTGGAGAACAGGGTGCAATTGGTTTGCAAGGATCAACTGGAGCTGACGGTGCAATTGGTCAACAAGGTGCTACTGGTGAAATTGGAAAACAAGGAGCTGTAGGCGAGCAAGGTGCCAGTGGAGAACAGGGAGCTATTGGTTTACAAGGAGCAACTGGTGAAATAGGAAAACAAGGAGCTGTAGGTGAACAAGGTGCTAGCGGAGAACAAGGTGCTATTGGTTTACAAGGTGCTACTGGTGCAACTGGAGAACAAGGAGCTGTAGGTGAACAAGGTGCTACTGGTGAAATTGGTAGAACAGGTACTCAAGGTGCCACTGGTGCAACTGGAGAACAGGGTGCTATTGGTTTACAAGGAGCAACAGGAGAAGCAGGTAGAACAGGTAATCAAGGCGCAACAGGAGAAATTGGTAAACAAGGAGCTATTGGAGAACAAGGAGCTATAGGTGAACAAGGTGCTAGCGGAGAACAAGGAGCAATTGGTTTACAAGGTGCAACAGGTTTAGCAGGTAGAACAGGTAATCAAGGCGCAACAGGAGAAATTGGTAAACAAGGAGCTATAGGTGAACAGGGTGCTAGCGGTGAACAAGGAGCTATTGGTTTACAAGGAGCAACAGGAGGACAAGGAGCTATAGGCGAACAAGGTGCAACTGGTGAAATTGGTAAACAAGGAGCTATTGGAGAACAAGGTGCTATTGGTTTACAAGGATCAACTGGAGCTGACGGTGCAATTGGTCAACAAGGATCAACNGGAGCTATTGGTTTACAAGGAGCAACAGGAGGACAAGGAGCTGTAGGTAGAACAGGNGNNCAAGGAGCAACTGGTGCAACCGGAGAACAGGGTGCTATTGGTTTACAAGGTGCTACTGGAGAAATAGGAAAACAAGGAGCCGTTGGAGAACAAGGAGCCATTGGAGAACAAGGAGCAACAGGTGCTATAGGTAATCAAGGAGCTATCGGTGAACAAGGAGCTAGCGGACAACAAGGTGCTAGTGGAGAGCAAGGTGCTATTGGTTTACAAGGTGCTACTGGAGAAATTGGTAAACAAGGAGCTATTGGAGAACAAGGTGCTACTGGTGAAATTGGAAAACAAGGAGCTGTAGGTGAACAAGGAGCAAGTGGAGAACAGGGTGCTATTGGTTTACAAGGAGCAACAGGAGGACAAGGTGCTAGTGGAGAACAAGGTGCAACAGGTAATCAAGGTAGAATTGGTGAACAGGGAGCAATTGGTAATCAAGGTGCTCAAGGAGCTATCGGTGAACAAGGTGCAACGGGTGCTATAGGTAATCAAGGTGCTATTGGAGAACAGGGCGCTATTGGAGAACAAGGTGCTACTGGAGCACAAGGTAAAGTTGGTGCTATAGGTAATCAAGGAGCTAGCGGTAATCAAGGAGCTAGTGGTGAACAGGGAGCAACAGGTGCTATAGGTAATCAAGGTGCTACTGGAGAACAAGGCGCTATTGGAGAACAAGGTGCTACTGGAGCACAAGGTAAAACTGGTGCTATAGGTAATCAAGGAGCAATTGGTGAACAAGGTGCTAGCGGTGAACAAGGTGCAATTGGTCAACAAGGGGCAACAGGAGAAATTGGAAAACAAGGAGCTATAGGTGAACAAGGTGCTAGTGGAGAACAAGGTAAAGTTGGTGCTGCAGGTGCAACAGGAGCCATAGGTAATCAAGGTGCTGTAGGTACTCAAGGTGCAACTGGAGCCATAGGTAATCAAGGGGCTATAGGTAATCAAGGAGCTAGTGGAGAACAAGGTGCTAGTGGAGAACAAGGTAAAGTTGGTGCTATAGGTAATCAAGGAGCTAGCGGTGAACAAGGAGCAATTGGTTTACAAGGTGCAACAGGTGCTATAGGTAATCAAGGTGCTATAGGTAATCAAGGAGCTAGTGGAGAACAAGGTGCTAGTGGAGAACAAGGTAAGGTTGGTGAACAAGGAGCAATTGGTAATCAAGGTGCTCAAGGAGCTATCGGTGAACAAGGAGCAACGGGTGCTATAGGTAATCAAGGAGCTCAAGGTGCTATTGGAGAACAAGGAGAAATTGGTAAACAAGGTGCTATAGGTAATCAAGGTGCCATTGGTAATCAAGGTTCACAAGGTAAGGTTGGTAATCAAGGTGGTACTGGAGCTATTGGTACTCAAGGTGCAACTGGAGCTATAGGTAATCAAGGAGAACAAGGTGCAATAGGTAATCAAGGTGGTATTGGTAAACAAGGTGCAATCGGTGAACAGGGTGCTGTAGGTACTCAAGGTGCAACTGGGGCCATAGGTAATCAAGGTGCAATAGGAGAACAGGGAGCTAGTGGAGAACAAGGTGCTGCAGGTAATCAAGGTGCTGGTGGTATTGGTAAACAAGGTGCAACAGGTAATCAAGGAGAACAAGGAGCTATAGGTAACCAAGGAGCCCAAGGTGCAGTAGGAGAACAAGGTGCAACAGGTAATCAAGGTGTTCAAGGTAAGGTTGGTAATCAAGGTGCTGCAGGTAATCAAGGAGCCCAAGGAGCAATTGGTTTACAAGGTGCAACAGGAGCCATAGGTAACCAAGGTGCAATTGGAGAACAAGGAGCTACTGGAGCACAAGGTAAAACTGGTGCTATAGGTAATCAAGGAGCACAAGGTGCTATTGGTAATCAAGGTGCTCAAGGTGCAATAGGTAATCAAGGTGCTCAAGGTAATCAAGGAGAAATTGGTAAACAAGGTGCAGTAGGAGAACAAGGTGCTGTAGGTAATCAAGGTAAAACTGGAGCAATAGGTAATCAAGGAGCACAAGGTGCTATTGGTAATCAAGGTGCTCAGGGTGCTATTGGAGAACAAGGAGCTCAAGGAGCTATTGGAGAACAAGGTGCTGTAGGTAATCAAGGTGCTATTGGTAAACAAGGTGCNATNGGAGAACAAGGTGCTAAAGGTGCTATTGGAGAACAAGGTGCTATAGGTAATCAAGGTGCTATTGGTAATCAAGGTGCGACAGGTGGACAAGGTGCTCAAGGTGCTATTGGAGAACAAGGAGCTGCAGGTAATCAAGGTGGTGTTGGTAAACAAGGTGCAATTGGTAATCAAGGTGCACAAGGTGCTATAGGAGAACAAGGTGCTAACGGAGAACAAGGTGCTATTGGTAACCAAGGTGCCATAGGAGAACAAGGAGCTGCAGGTGCCATAGGAGAACAAGGAGCTGCAGGTGAACAAGGTGCTCAAGGTGATAAAGGTGCGACAGGTGGACAAGGTGCTCAAGGTGCTATTGGAGAACAAGGAGCTGCAGGTAATCAAGGAGCTCAAGGAGCTATTGGTAATCAAGGTGCTATCGGTAAACAGGGTGCTATAGGTGAACAAGGAGCTGTAGGTAATCAAGGAGCTCAAGGTGCTATTGGTAATCAAGGTGCTCAAGGTGATAAAGGTGCAACAGGTGGACAAGGTGCAACAGGTGGACAAGGTGCAACAGGTGGACAAGGTGCTCAAGGAGCTATTGGTAATCAAGGTGCCCAAGGTGAACAAGGAGAAATTGGTAAACAAGGAGCTCAAGGTAATCAAGGAGCCATTGGTAATCAAGGTGTTCAAGGTAAGGTTGGTAATCAAGGTGGTACTGGTGCAACAGGTGGACAGGGTGCTATTGGTAATCAAGGTGCTCAAGGTGCAACTGGAAATCAAGGTGGTGTTGGTAAACAAGGTGCTATAGGAGAACAAGGAGCTACAGGTAATCAAGGTAAGGTTGGTAATCAAGGTGCTGCAGGTAACCAGGGTGCAACAGGAGCAACAGGCGGACAAGGTGCAACAGGTGGACAAGGTGCAACAGGTGGACAAGGTGCTATAGGTAATCAAGGTGCTGGTGGTATTGGTAAACAAGGTGCTATAGGTAATCAAGGAGAACAAGGTGCAATAGGTAATCAAGGTGGACAAGGTGCTATTGGTAATCAAGGTGCTCAAGGTGCAACAGGGAATCAAGGTGGTGTTGGTAAACAAGGTGCTATAGGTGAACAAGGTGCTGTAGGTAATCAAGGTAAAACTGGAGCAATAGGTAATCAAGGTGCGACAGGTGCGACAGGTGGACAAGGAGCCCAAGGAGCAACAGGTGGGCAAGGAGCAACAGGTGGACAAGGTGCTCAAGGTGCAATAGGTAATCAAGGTGGTATTGGTAAAACTGGAGCAACAGGTGAACAAGGTAAAACTGGAGCAACAGGTGGACAAGGAGCACAGGGAGCAACAGGTAATCAAGGAGCACAGGGAGCTATTGGTAATCAAGGTGCTATAGGTAATCAAGGTGCTCAAGGTAAAACAGGTGGTACTGGTGCAACAGGTGGACAAGGTGCACAAGGTGCAATAGGTAACCAAGGTGCTCAAGGAGCAACAGGTAACCAAGGTGCAGTTGGACCGAGAGGTAATCTTGGTTTACAAGGTAATCAAGGTGCTATAGGTAATCAAGGTGTAGTTGGAGCTCAAGGTAAAACTGGTGATCAAGGTGGTACTGGTGCAACAGGTGGACAAGGTGCTCAAGGTGCAACCGGTGGCGGTGGAGCACAAGGTGCAATAGGTAACCAAGGAGCTGTAGGTAATAGAGGAGCAACAGGTAATACTGGAGCAACAGGTGGACAAGGTGCAACAGGCGGACAAGGTGCTCAAGGAGCAACAGGAAATACTGGAGCAACAGGTGGACAAGGAGCTGCAGGTGGACAAGGTAAAGTTGGTAATCAAGGTTTACAAGGTGGACAAGGTGCAACAGGTGGACAAGGTGCTCAAGGTGCAACCGGTGGCGGTGGAGCACAAGGTGCAATAGGTAACCAAGGTGCAACAGGTAATAGAGGAGCAACAGGTAATACTGGAGCAACAGGTGGACAGGGTGCAACAGGCGGACAAGGTGCTCAAGGAGCAACAGGAAATACTGGAGCAATAGGTAATCAAGGGGCAAGAGGTAATACTGGTCCGACTGGTAATACTGGAGCAACAGGTGGACAAGGAGCTGCAGGTGGACAAGGTAAAGTTGGTAATCAAGGTTTACAAGGTGGACAAGGTGCAACAGGTGGACAAGGAGCACAAGGTGCTACAGGTGGCGGTGGAGCTCAAGGTGCAATAGGTAATCAAGGTGCAACAGGTAATAGAGGAGCAACAGGTAATACTGGAGCAACAGGTGGACAAGGTGCACAGGGTGCAACAGGTGGACAAGGTGCTGCAGGTGGACAAGGTAAAGTTGGTAATCAAGGTTTACAAGGTGGACAAGGTGCAACAGGTAATCAAGGAGCACAAGGTGCTACAGGTGGCGGTGGTAATCAAGGTGCTGCAGGTAATCAAGGTGCAAGAGGTAATACTGGTCCGACTGGTAATACTGGAGCCACAGGTGGACAAGGAGCAACAGGTGGGCAAGGTGCCCAAGGTGCAACAGGTAATAAAGGGGCAACAGGTGGACAAGGAGCACAAGGTGCTACAGGTGGCGGTGGTGCTCAAGGTGCTATTGGTAATCAAGGTGCTGTAGGTAATAGAGGAGCAACAGGTAATACTGGAGCAACAGGTGGACAAGGTGCAACAGGTGGACAAGGTGCCCAAGGAGCAACTGGTGGCGGTGGTAATCAAGGTGCACAAGGTGCAATAGGTAACCAAGGTGCAACAGGTAATAGAGGAGCAACAGGTAATACTGGAGCAACAGGTAATCAAGGAGCTCAAGGTGCAACCGGTGGTGGTGGAGCTCAAGGAGCAGCAGGTAATCAAGGTAAAGTTGGTAATCAAGGTTTACAAGGTGGACAAGGTGCAACAGGTAATCAAGGTGCTCAAGGTGCAACTGGTGGCGGTGGAGCTCAAGGTGCAACAGGTAATCAAGGTGCAACAGGTGGCGGTGGTAACCAAGGTGCTCAAGGTGCAATAGGTAATCAAGGTGCAACTGGTAATAAAGGAGCAACAGGTGCAACAGGTAATCAAGGTGCAACAGGTGGCGGTGGTAACCAAGGTGCTCAAGGAGCAACAGGTAATCAAGGTGCACAAGGTGCAACAGGTAATAAAGGTGCAACAGGTGCAACTGGTGGACAAGGAGCTCAAGGTGCAACCGGTGGCGGTGGAGCCCAAGGAGCAACAGGTAATCAAGGTAGAGAAGGTAATCAAGGTTCTGCAGGTAATCAAGGTTCTCAAGGTGCAATCGGTAATCAAGGAGCAACAGGAACAACAAGCCAATTCCCTGTAACAATTAATGGTGGAGGATCAACTACAATTAAATCAGTAAACGTTGATACTAAAACAGGATGTGTTACATATACATTAGTAAATGGAACTAATTATTCTGTAGCATTATGTAGATAATATATGAAAGTAATTAGATTTATAATAGCACTCTTTAAATATCTTATTTGGGGAGATCAAGTAACAACTGATAAATATAACAATAGAATGGCTATATGTGAACAGTGTACTTCTAGATGTGGTAATAAATGTTGTATATGTGGTTGTTATTTAACTAAAAAAGCTAAGTGGTCAACTGAAAGTTGCCCGCAAAATAAATGGTAAACTATGGGATGTGGATGCGGTAAGGCTAAAGAGAAAAACACAGAGAGGCAAACAACAGTAGCTAAAATAAGAAATACTGTTAAAAAGGTTTGGGAATCAGCACAACCAGATCAACCAACTCATATTGTTAAAAGAATAAATAAAAAATAAAAATGGATCCGTTAACATCAAAACCTTCATGTATAGAAGATTTAAAAGAATTAGTTAATAATTTAACCGATCGTGATGTTAATATTAAGAACCATTTAAGTTGTATTAAATCAGTCTTAGAAGATAAAAGAATTAAGAATGATGCAACTAAAATAAAGAAGATTAAACAAATCCTTAAAAATGGCTAACGGAGAACAGAACGGTTGGAATGAATATTCTAAACTAGTAATTGCAGAATTGGAAAGGCTTAATGATGGTATCACCAATCTTAATACTGAAATACAAGATCTTAAACAACAGATTGCAGAGTTAAAAGTTAAGGAAGACTTTGCTAAAGAGCTTTGGAAATGGAAACAGGCCGTAGATGAGGTCGCTTCCCCAAGCCAATTAAAATCTACAGTAAAAGATGTAGCTGAACTAAAAACATTTAAAACACAGGCTATAACCATCTGGGCTGTAGTTCAATTAATAACAACTGCCATCTTTGCATACTTTAAATTTATTAAATAAGATATATAAAACAAATTACATTAACAAATGGTAGCAACATTAAATATTTTCGGAAAAAGTGACTGGTCTATTAAAATTACTTCTTTATTAGAGCCAGGTGAATATACTCAATATGATGAATCTAATTATGATCAAGCAAAACCTTCTTTAGGTTGGATAATTGCTGAAGAAGATGGTAAGAAAAGATCTACTATAGAATCAACATATTTAGAAGGTTGTACATATAAAACTTTATTTAAAGGTTTAGATGATTTAGTTGGGGTAACTGTTGGTAATGGTTTAGTAGTAGGACCAGGTACATTAATTAGACCAACTACTACTATTGGTAATCAAGTTTATATCGGTGCTGGTACAATAATTGATATAAACTGTATAATAGAGGATGATGTAACAATCGGTGATAATGTAACTATTACAGAAGGCTCTTTAATAGAAAAAGGTTCTATTATTAAAAGTGGATCTATAATTTAATTCTAGTATATCTTTCAACTCTCCTTCTTTTTTGTTATATTTTATTTAAATAAATAAACTATAAAATTCAATAATATGATAGACGATTGGTTAAACCAAAACCCTGATGATGGATTCGATCCTAATGATCACGGAATTGAAATGGATGAAATCGCAAAACTACATGCAATGGCAGATATGAAAGAAGATCAGGAAATATGGGCAAGAGAACAAGCAAACAAATTCTATAATGATTTTGAGGCTTTAAATATTAATGATTCTATATTAGCTGTAAGTAGTTTAATTAAAACTAAAGTATTAAGCATTAATCAAGTAAATACAATGCTAGATAATATGATAGCAGTTTTTTCACAAGATGAAGAATATGAAAAATGCCATATATGTAATCAAATTAAAAAAGGTTTAAATTAATGTTATACTTTGAAGCATCAAATATTGAAGAATTAGAATTAGAAGCAGCAAAAAGATCTCATGAAGTTTCAGTAGCAGTTGTGACAGCTGTTATATCGGCTCTTGATAAAAAAGCTGATAAAGTAATTATAGGAGTATTAACTACAATAAATTTAGACTTAACAGTAGAAAAGAGCGGTTATTTAGAATCTTTAAAAACTAATTTACTTAGATGTGAAGAAGCTGAGGAATACGAATTATGTAAAGATGCTATTAAATGGATTAAAAAATTAGAAAATAAAGAATAACACACTTTAATATATACCTTATATAATACAACTAAAGAAGTTTAAACCTCTTTAATGAAATGCTAGCCGATGCTAGCTTTTTCTATTTTATAGTAATAGTATTATAATTATAAGACTTAATTTAATTTTTAAAAAAAATTTGAGTTCTTGAAATAAATAATTAAAAATATCCATAAAAGATGTTCAAGAATTTTTTAATTTCAATGTTACTATTATGTAGTACATTAACAAATGCACAAAACAGTTGGTTTAATTTAGAAGTTCAGTTTGATCAATATGGTCCATCTGAATCATTTACTTTATTTACACAAGCAGGTGATACATTAGTAAATTATACACCAACAGTTCCTAATGAATTTTATCAAACATTAATACTTGCAGACTCAGGTGCTGTAGATATTTCATTATATGATTCCTTTGGAGACGGTTGGGGTCCTACACAATCAGGACAAGCTGTGGCCAATATTACAATGTCAAATGCATGCCAAGGTATAATATTAGATTTGGATGCTGATTTTGCATTTACACAATTTGATACAACAGTAAATCTATTAGCATGCCCACCACCTATTTATGGGTGTATGGATCCAACTGCATTAAATTATGATTCAACAGCTACTGTAGATGATGGCAGCTGTTCTTATCCTTATTTAATTCCAGGATGTATGGATCCATTATCATCAAATTTTAATCCATGGGCTCAAGTAGATGACGGTTCTTGTTTAACTGGTCCTTCGAGTTGTCCTTCTGGGCAATCTTCAGTAGAAATAGTTTTTACACCTGATCAATGGCCTCATGAAACTAGCTGGGTATTATATGGTGATTCAGGAGTAGTAGGAGAAGCTATACTAGGATCATATGCAGGTGTTACACCAGGAGTTCCAATTTCAACATATATTTGTGTAGATGAATTACTATCATATGATATAGTAATAATGGATAGTTATGGAGATGGAATGGGAGGTTCAACATCAGGAGGAACTATGGATGGTAATCTACAAGTATTTGATTGTAGTGGTAATGAATTGTTTAACTTAATTGATACTGTTCCTAATTCAAATTTTGGAACTACTTTTACATCGCCTCAATTTTTAGTACCAACTAGCTGTGCATATGTAAGTCCTCCTTTAGGATGTATGGATCCTATGTATCTTGAGTTTGATCCACTGGCTTGTGAAGATGATGGGAGTTGTACTACTCTTAGAGTACAAGGTTGTACAGATTCAACTGCATTTAATTATGATCCTAATGCTAATACAAGCGAAGTAGTAGAAGGCTTTTATAATTTACAAATTTTAGATGGTGCTTCTGATGGTTGGGGAGGTACTTGGTTAGGATTAAAACAAGGTGATTGGGTTTCACCTCAATATCAACTAGGACCTAATGATGGAAATAGTATGTCATTTCCAGTTCAATTAAATGCGTATCAGCCAGTTTATGCTTATGTATTTACTACTCAACAATCTATTTTATCAATTAGTCAAATAGCATTTAATTTAACAGGACCAGAAGGAGATACTATTATAGATGTTATTTACTGGGATGCAATTCCATTTCCATTTGTTTTAGAATCAGATTCAATTCCAACATTTGGAGAAACGTGTATACCTATAATAACAGGTTGTTTAGATTCTACTTCATTTAATTATATACCTCCTACAGGTGATCCTTTAGTAGATGTTAATACTGATGACGGTAGTTGTATACCAGTTATTGTAGGATGTATGAATCCATTAGCATTTAATTACGATCCTACTGCAAATATAGATGATCCATCTTTATGTATACCAGTTATTGTAGGATGTATGGATTCTACTTCATTTAATTATGATCCATTAGCAAATACACCAGGTAGTTGTATTCCAGTTATTTTAGGTTGTACAGATCCTACATCATTTAATTATGATCCTAATGCAAACACTGATGATAGTTCATGTGTTCCATTCATATATGGTTGTACAGATCCAACTCAATTTAATTATGATCCTACTGCAAATACAGACGATGGGAGTTGTATACCAATTGTTTTAGGTTGTACAGATCCAACACAATTTAATTATGATCCATTAGCAAACACCGATGACGGGAGCTGTATACCAATAGTCTATGGTTGTATTGATCCAACACAGTTTAATTATGATCCATTAGCAAACACAGATAATGGTTCATGTATACCAATAATTTATGGGTGTACAGATCCAACACAGTTTAATTATGATCCATTAGCAAATACAGATAATGGAACATGTATACCGATTTTATATGGTTGTATTGATAACACAGCAATTAATTATGATCCGTTAGCAAACACAGATGATGGTAGTTGTATTCCTATATTGGCGGGTTGTACAGACTCAACTGCTTTTAATTATAACCCATTAGCTAATACTGATGACGGTTCTTGTATACCAGTTGTATATGGTTGCACAGATCCTTCTGCATTTAATTATGATCCATTAGCAAACACTGAAGATTTTTCATGTATACCAATTGTGTATGGGTGTATGGATTCTACTTCTGTTAATTATGATCCTAATGCAAATGTAGATAATGGAACTTGCATAACAGCAATAGTTGGTTGTACCGATCCTGATTCTTATAATTATAATCCGTTAGCAAATGTTTCCGATTCAACTGCATGTTTATATGATGCTGGTTGTATTACAGGACCAGGTAATCCTTATTGGTTAAATGATCAATGTTATGCTTGGGTAATTGATGTAGATAATTATTGTTGTGATAATGAATGGGATCCAACATGCCAAGAATTGTATAATTATTGCGAAGATGGTTGGCCTGTAGGTGTAGACATTTGGGAAAATGGAAGAGTTGCAGATTTTAAAAGTATCATTGTAT
>JGI24513J20088_1000156_pt1 | contig 11550 bp, 22 predicted proteins | sample LinPmetageLP36_FD_20088 | JGI IMG/M metagenome (IMG submission 20088)
ATACTATAGAATATCTATAATACTGTATTTTCTTTCATTTTCTTTTCTCCTAAGTCCATCATACAATTGATCGCGGTGTGACCACCGATAACAATTCCACAACCTATCGCTTGCTTCTTAAAGTTCTTTGCGTAGGCTGCTGCATACGTTGAGGCATCTACACCGCATCCAACCTGCATCCCAAATACTCGGTATTTCTTTCCAACGTACCATTGAACATAAGCCTCGGTATGTGTGTGACCGCATACACTAGACATCATATTATTACGAGCTTTAGTTTTTGCTTGCCCTCCTTCTCCATGCTCATAAAGTACATCGTCGTAAACAATACTTTCGCACCAGTTCCAATCTGTACCGAGGACTTCGTTGTAGCTTTTTATCCACTCTTGAGGAATCGCAGAACTAAACGCCTTACGCATTATTATTCTATCGTGGTTGCCTATTAGAACATCGGCTTTAGGAAAAGCCTTAGACCACTTAGAAACTCGTTTTATAGCAAGGTCTAACTCAGCTCCACCTCCCATTCCGTTTGGATCGCTCTCATGGTAGCTAGAATAGTGATTGTCTATAATGTCCCCGATAAAGATTACCTGGTTGCAGTTCCATTTTGCGTAGGTTTCTTTACAAAACTGAAGGTAACCATCTAAACAAAATGGTTCGTGCAAATCTCCGACGACAAGAATACGCCTCTCTTTTTTAGTGAGGTGCTGGAAAGCCTTGAGCTTGTTTCCTTTTAGTCTTGGTCTAACGTCTTTCAAAAAATGATAAGCATAGTGGAACAATACCCACAACACACAACACCACCCCCTTCCATTCTATCTCCCCATTCATTGACGTTAGTGCGTAGGTTACAATTAAACCCCCAATGGTGCGTTTAGCACTCCATTTTCTTAGCTTTCCCTTGTCACGAAATATCTCCGTTAGGTCTAATCTCGAGAAAATTGCTAGGTTTTTCTTCACTTGTTCCTTCCAAGAATAACAGCATTGAATACTCGTCTGATAATATCCAATATCCCATCGTCTTTGGTTGTTTCAGTTAATGCAGTATAAGACCCCAAAAAAGTGATGAGGGCAAGGGTCAGTTCGACCCAGTTTGTAGTGATAAAATCCATTCTAATTATTTTGTAAGTCTTGCGACTCGATTAAAAATTTATATTTGTCTTTTACAATAAACGAAGGACACGCCTTAGTCGAGTATTCGTTGTGACCATGTAAAGATAATTTTCCAAATGTTACATTTAAACTATTGTATAGTTGTAGAAGACCTATCTCCTGCATAGCCGTCATAGTGTCTTTGGGGTTTCCCTCTAAGTCTAACCCCCCAACGTATGCGATTCCTATTGAATCTTTATTTTCTGACTTAGTATGCGCTCCTTGTTTGAAAACAGGACGACCTATATTTATCGATCCGTCTAGGTAGATAACATAGTGATACCCTATGTCTGAAAAATTCCTTTGTAAGTGCCAACTACGTATTGTATTTACGTCGTAGTGTTTCCCCTCTTTAGTTGCGGTACAATGTAATATGATGCGGTTTATATCTCTCATTTTCTATTCTTTCTATGTGTGATAATACCTTCGACGTTTAACCAAATTAAAGTAATACCGCCAATAACTCCGAGGGTTAAAGTTAGGTGTTCACTAACCATTCCCCAAGACCATCCTGCCCAAAGGAAATTTATACCCCAAAGTTTTCCGTTATCCATTAGACTGTAATTGAGTAGTACGTTGTGTAAATTGTCATAGACCACCCGCCCGTAAATACATCACTACACCACGCTTGTAGAGGTTTGTTAACTGGAGAACCAGGATAAGCGTTGCCAAAACCACTTGCAAAAGGAGTACAAGATATAGTATGTGTTCCGCTACTTATTCCGTTCATAAAGTCACGAATACCATTGAAGTAATCTGCCGTTGTTGAGGTTTGTGCATCCCACCCCACACGCATATCGTCGCTTGAATTTTCGTTAGGACTTCCCCAAGTAGCGACAAAAGTAACTCCAACGGGTACATGAATCATACCTATTGAAGCAGCTACTAAAGTAATCGGGGCGTTGTCGTATTTCATTGTCAACACTTCAGCATTTGTAACCGTTCTTTCTACTTGAATAAGTTTAGGTGACTCTATTCCTAAACGAGCAATCGTAATTTTTTTACTCGTTCCTGCTGCTCCTCCTGTAGAGTCATCGACATCTACTATATGAAGAAAGTCACCATCTGCTGGTTTAGCTGCTAACTCTGTAAGGTCGGTAAGTTTTGTTGCCATTTTAAATAATTTTTGAGCTTAGTCTCTTTTTTAATTTTCGATTGCGTTGAGGATTGCTTTTTCTCTGTTGCTTCGAGGCGGTTGTGGGTACACGTTGAGTCCTCCAAAATAATTGTTTTGTGATGGTGAAAGGTCACTACCTGTATTGGTAGAGTATTGTGGTAAATCAGAGGTATGGTTACAAATATAGTCAATCATTCGCTCTCTATAAAACATACCAATTTCTTCGGCTCTCTGAACTACGAGTTTAATATCGCTAGTCGAAGCTGACTGCCCTTGCTCACTTGTCGAAATTGTGACTGAGTTATTTGCAAATCGTAAACGTACTACATACGCAACCTCTACAAAAGCAAGTTGAACTAGACAAGGTTGGAGGTATTCTTCTACTAAGGTTTTGTAGGCTCCAGTCAAAGCTGTTGGTGTAGCTATCTCCCCTTTAAGGTATTCGTCTAAGTCAGTTCCCAAAACAGGCAATATCCACCGATCTTGAGCAATTTGAATATAAGGGTTTAAAATGTTGTCGTCTACGGTACTACCTAAAGCAGTATCTCGTTTTATTCTAGCTGAAGAAATATATAATACTGACATTAGTTAGGGTATTTAAGTGAGCCTCGTCCAGGCATATCAATTGGTGCAACGTTTTCATAACCTTCGTTTACTACGTAGGGGTTATCTCCTACGCTCCTCATTACAGAATCAAAGTCCCCTTGTATCTCTATATTTTTCTCTTCGGTAAATTCAAATATCTCGTCGTCAGGTGCGTATATAAAGATATTTCTTTGGAAAGAATGACGGCAAAAGCAACCGCCTTTCCATTTTAAAATCGAGTATTCATTTTCTCCGCTTGGAGCAAACTGACCATTAACCCCATCCTCCGACATACGTTCTATGTCCTCATAACGATACATAGCTCCGCTATTAGACAAAGACATCATTTCCACACAAAAGTCCCTGCTCTTATAGTTAGGGTCTACAGGAGGCGTTTTAGCGTTTTCTACGTAGCTATACCTAACCGCAAATAGATAACCTTTTGGAGAGATTACATCGTAGTCAGAATCGTCTTCGTAATTGTCATATCCACTAGCCTCAGAAAAAGCTCGGTGCATCTTTTTAAAGGAGTGAAACCACTCATCTTTTGTAGTGTCTTTTGCCTCCTCTGTTTTCCATAACTTCCACCCCTCTTTCATAGTAGTCGCTTTGTCCGACAAATGGTTTAACCAAGACTCCGAAGCCTCCGAAGAAATTTTAGGAGGTTGCTCGTTAAAAGCTCTCGGCATAGGCATAGGTGCTTCCTCTTTTTCGTCTAAGAAAGCAGCAGGTTTTAGAGGTATAAATTCTAAAGGAATAGTTATATTACAAGCAGCTAGGATAGGACGTAAACCCTCAAGCAAAAGATTCTGCATAGGTTTAACTACCGTATTTGTAAATAAGTCGTAGCCGTCACGAAGTTCGTCAGCGTTCGATCCAAAACCTCCACCCTCGTTTCTTACGCCAAATAGTAAAGGAGTCGTAACCCTATGTCCTGAGAGAATTTTAGTTTGTACTTCTTTACTGAGGTAGTCAAAGGTTTTGTGCTGGTCCTGCATAGCGAAAGACTCCACAGTAGGAGCTGAATCCGCACCATCGTTAAAAGTCATTAGAACCTTCTGACCTCCTGCTCCACCAAACTTATCCATAACAAGTCTTTCTAATTCCATCCTTTCTTCTTGAGTAGGTACTCCGTCGTTAAAGTTAATAATCGTAGAAGGAAAGAAACCCGATAAAATTGAGTTAAGATGAAAGGTTGCTAAACTTGCGTCTACATGAATATATGAGGTACTAGCTAAATAGTCAGGTAAGCCGTAGTAGAAGCTCAAAGGACTATACATTTTAATTTGTACAAGTTGTGAGGCTGCGGTTCTATCTGAAGTATTAAAGGCAGGTATGGGTCTTGGAATTTCTTTTGTGTCAGACCAGTCTGTAGAGTGAAAGAAAACATTGATATTGTCCTCGTCGTCAGCTACACCGCATCGGATTGTAGAGGAAGGAATATGATGGACCTCAGCAATAGTAGATCGGTCCACGCTCCAAATCACATTAAGATAGCATTGACCATAAAGTTTAAGGTCGGCTGAAGCTCTTTTAAGGCAAGTCTCATCTCCAAAAATTTGTTTAACTTTTAACCATTGCTCTATATTTTGGTCTTTAGTTTCAGAGGTTAAACCACCTCCGTAAATCATTTCAGAAACGCCTTTTACAATCGCTCCATGAATACTAGAGCTTGCAAATAAATCTTCTAAAAAATGAGGGTATTGGTTATCTACTCCTATCTCAATATATTCTTTATTCGGTTGCTCCGAAAAGATTGGGACATTAGTGTTAGCGTAGTTAAGTACGCTCATCTTTTGTTTTTTAGCTTCTTCTTTCATTATGTATTTGGGTAAACTATGTCAGCTTCAGAGTCTCTATTCGTATAGGTTTTAAAGTCGTCTTCACCTATTACGTCCGTACCGCTAATATAAGCTAATTGGGTAGCTAATAACTTTTCTGACCCCACTTGTATAAACTTTATAATATAAGTCCCTACAGGAACTAATGAAGAATTGATTACCATCCAAGTCCCCCTTCCTGTTGTATAGGTAGTTATACCTACTGCAATCATATACTCCTTTTGAGTATATTGGTTTGTCAATTTTAAATAAAGGGAGTTAGTCGAAGTTCCTTCGGCAAAAGAACTATTGAATTTAACAGCTATAGCTTTAGGAGATTGCGTAGATAGTTGTATCATATCTATATATATAAGACGTTTAACAAAAAAAGGAGACTGTTAAGCCTCCTTTTCTTATTTGTATATTTATACCAATATCAAGTATCTACAGTTACTCCATCTATATTATTTAAAGGTGTAGCTACAGTAGTACCGTATTCACATAGGTAAACTGGGTACAACTGACGAGCAGAAAACTCTAAGGAGAATCCTCCTGCGTCATTGAAACTTGTACCTGTTAAAATAGTTCCACCAGTCAAAACACAACCAAATTGCGCTCCTAGAAGGTACAGTTTTTGGTTATTATCTTCTACTATAATTGGAGGAGAAGCCTTTGCTAGTGTAACGATTCTATCGGTATCAGCAGGTAAAAGAGTCTTAAAAGTCAAAGTCAATTTCTGCTCAAAAGAGAACGTTCCTGTTCCCTCGTCTCCTGTGATAGTTACGTCCATCATAGACTTCTCCCGAGTGAGTTCGTAAGTCCAGAAATTCGCCTGATAAGGAGAGCCAGGAGCCACACTTGTGTCGGCAGGTGTAGTTGAGTTCCACAACTTGTCTACTTCACCTGCTGCGTTAAAACCAAACCAAGTAGCAGGGTTAGCCGTAAGGTCTATACCTGCCATTTCACCAATAAACACTCTGCGTATACCTCCAATACCATCTTGGCACGAAATACTCCGTCCGCTTTCTACTAAAGAACAAGCCATAATTTTTAGGTTTTAAAGGTTAAACGATTAAGCTGGGTTGACTGCTTCTAAAGCTCCAACAACAACATCTCCAGGCGTAGCTACTTGCATACCCAATCCGAAACGGATTACGATACGAGTCTCATCAGAACCTGAAAACTGCCAATGATCGATATATTGAGCTGAAGTATAGTCGGTGTTCAAGTTAGAACCTACTACTAAGTTGTCTTGGTGAGTCAAAACAATAGCTTCAGCAGGCATACCTGGACACACTCGGATAGGAATACCTAAGTATTGTAGGTTAGTGAAACTTTGGTTAGTTACATTGCTTTGGTAACCTGAACCTCCTGCTACACCTAAACCCGTCATATACTGACCTGCAAGGGCAGTTCCTACGTAAAAAGCTACGTCAGGCTTGTTAAGAATAGCAGGGCAGTTAGTGATAGCACCATTGTATGCTATATCAAATGCTCCTGTGCCTTGTGTAAGGACAGCACTAGTAAAACCAGTTGCTGTAACGTCTACGTGATTAACTGCAGTTGGGTCTAAAATAGCTCCACCAAATCCTGCTCTGTTAAAAGTTCCTGAACTAGAAAGGAATCCTGTAGTAAGACCAGAACCTAACCAAATGTTATTCTCTACGCTTTGAGCTGTAGCTGCCGCTACAGTAGCCATTGCAAAGTTTACAAACTCAGGAGAGCCTGCTGTCATAGTAGCTCTTGCACCACCCATTCCTGCCCAAGTTGGGAGAAGTGTAGCACGACATAGAGACTGCATTACCGCAAGGTCACTAAGCTCAAGGACTCTTTCTCCTAAAGTAAGGTCTGCTCCGTCATTCCATGAGCAATTTTCTTGTGCTGCCTGTAAAGGGTCATCAGAAGTTAAGCTAGAAATTACTGCTTTGTTTTGAATCCCGTCTATTTGACGGACGTACCCATTCACTAGGGTACTTGCGAGCTTCATAGCTGGAGCTACGAAAGGACTACTAAGTACACCTGCGTAAGTTGTAGTAGGAGTTACTGTAGGGTTTGCAGGAGTAAACTCTCTGCGCTTTCTAAGTGAATTTGAATATCCCATTATTTTTGTAAATTTTTAATCATTTCAAAAGCCTGGTTAGTTACACCTGAAAGAGGTGTTGTTTTTGTAGCTGCCTCCTCAGTTTGTGGAGCGTTACGTAAAGGTTTAGAGGCAGGCGAAGCTCCAAACTCTCTTAGTTGTTTTCTTAGTTCGATATTCTGACGACGTAGGCGTGACACCATACGAGCCTCACGACTATCTGAACTTAGACCACGACGACGCGATCTTGAATTACGTGCTTGTGACGGCTTGCGCGACAAGTTTCTACGTCCTCGACGTAGGCGAGATGCCTCGACTTTTTCAGTTGTTTCTGTACTCACTTCTTCAGTTATTTCACCGTCTCCAGCCTCCAATAAGTCCATAGACATTTGGTGGATAGCTTCGGCTTGTTCTGCGGATAACCCCATCTCCACTAAAATTGTTACAAATTGTTCATGAGAATCTGGGGTAGATTCTTCAGTTGTTTCGGTAGTAGTCTCTTCAACTACAACTTCTTCTTCGGCAAATTTTCTGTTTCGCATATCTATATATATAAGGTCGTTTTATTTTTAGTAATCGTAGCTATAAAGGTTGATATAGAAAGTACCATTTCCCATCTCTTGTACTTCGTCGTACCAGTCGAAATCGTAAGCTATCTCTGCTATATCTTGCATAAGGCGTGTCCTCATTTCGTCGGCTTCTATCTCGTCATAAAAGGTTACGATAAAGCCTACGTTAGTTTCTTCGGACGTACTCTCTTTAATGTCAGCGTACTTTCCTACCTCTGACATAACTGCGTCTACTATCTCTCTATACATTCTTTTTATTATTATTCGACTATTCCAAGTAAGTCATATAACCACTCCCATTCGTGCCATAATATGTCGTTAAGCTCGGTTTCAGTCATACCATCTGGGTACATATCTTCCATTAAGAAATCGAAGTCTCTTGCTTTACCATGTTCTATAATGGTTTCCTGTGTGTCTACTGCGCCACTCCATGCCTCGTGGTCTAGTAAAGATATTTCTTTATTAATTCTCATATTCTTTTTTTTTTAATAACCGTATTTGTTTAACTCTCTTACTCTTGAGCGTATTTCTTTTAAAAACTCTTTTTTAGTGTCTCCCCAATCCCATTTACTAATTCCTACCAAAACTTCACCTGGGTCATACCCTTCTGTCATAAATTCGCTAAATTCTTCATAAATAGCGTCTTCTTCTTCAGGTGTGTCATAGGCTAAATAAACCTCAAACATGGTCTTTTCCTTATCGTAGGAATATATATTTTGTGACTCTACTCTTATCATTTTAATATCCGTATTCGGCTTCGTCAATTATTTCTATAAATAAACTCCTATCCAGGTTTCGCATCATATCGGGTGCGGATCGCTCAAATAGTAAACGTACTCTTTCGTAGTCTTCGTCGTAGATAGCATCTTCTATAAGTCCTATGCGAGACAAAAATACGGTGTCAAAAGAGTAGTCAATAGCAAACTCTTCTAGCATAACGATTAACTCCTCTTGTGCTGAGTTAGTCCATACGTCCCATATTCTTCTTATTAAGCTCATTTAATAAACACCATTTAAAAACATACCCTTATCAATAAAACCAAAATCGTACAAATACATTTCAATTTCTCCAAAGTCACTATTTCTAGTTCTAGTACTTATTTCTGGCATACCATCTTGAACCATCTCAATGTATTCACCTTGTTGAATATATCCAAAACGCTGTCCATCGACTTCAATTTCAAAAGTTCTAACCATAAAAGGTAAGCCATAATTCCCCCCCCTATAATTTTCGTCAAAGTCAGTTATTAAATCAAATTTCATATTCTTTTTATTATTGGATAAATCCGTCTACACCTTCGCTGTCTAGTTGGTCTAAAACATCGAATAAAATATCTTCACTAATTCCAATACCATAGATTTCAATATCTACAAAATCATCTTGGTCAATAATTTGATAATCGTAGTTTGCCCAACCTCGGCTTATGTCAGACATAATGTCTTTTATCTCATTTATATTAAACCCCATTCCTCCGAATAAAGCTACATTTATTGTTCCTATTAAATTCATATTCTTTTTATTAAGCTCGTTAGTTAGCGTGAAAATTTACCTCTACGTGACCTTCAAAGTCTACTCCTACTTCCATATACCAACCACTATTTGATTCAACATAATCAAGTGCTGACATTAATCTGTCTAAATCATTGTCTGGTATAGGTATGTATGAGTCAATTCTAAGGTAAGAATCACTTACTGTTTCAAAGTCCCAATCTCTTCCACGTAAACCTACCTCAGCTTCAAATGCTTCAAAAATTCCGTCAAAGACAATTTCCCAGTCGTATTGATAATCGTTCATATTCTTTTTATTAGTGGTTTCTCCAAACTCTGTCTTTAATTAAACTATAATCATACCCTAAGTCTCTAGCAAAAGATTTGTAGTTAAAATAGTCTTTTACGTCATTGCCTAAAGCTGACTCTAAATCTCCAACCATATCGTAAACATACCACTCAGCAATTTTCTCGTAAGACATATCTCTAATCTCATCGTGGTATCTCTGAGCTTCTGCTTCGGTTTCGTAACGATCCTCCCAATCTTCCATAGTCAATGCCCATAGGTCTCCATTTGCTACTAAAGCTAAACCTAGTCCATCCCAATCAAAATAGTTTTCAGCTAGTTCTTTGGGTATGTCATTTCCATAAACGCTGTCTATATAATCATACGCATATTCAAGCAAGGAATCAAACTCTCCTGCATAAGCCTCTTCTAAATAATCTTTAGAAGCACCACCCATGTCACTAGCTACTTCAAGAATACCGTAAAGGTCTAAACCGATTTCTTCTCCAAACTCTCCTAACTCTTGTAAGTTATCCCAGTTGTCTTCCGACATACCGTACTGGTCCATACAATAGTCATTAATACCGTCTGAGTCTACAAACTCCCATTCCTCTACTTCAGGTGGGTAGTTTTCGTAAGACTCTTTTAGACCGTCTTGAAAATCATCCCAAGAGCTAAAAGAAAAAGGGTAGATGTAAAAGCCTTGACCACGATAGTTATAATCGTAAGGCTCCATAAAAATATAAATCTTTTCTAGTTTCATTTTAATTTCCGTATTTAGTTTTTATTGATCCGCAGACTTTTTCTGCTGTTTCTTTATCACCGTAAGTTTTCATTTGGTCAATAATACATTGATCCCAAGGGTAAGACTCAAGGTTTGTTTTTTTGGAATATACTTCTTTTTTGGTGTGATAACCAAATTCTTTTAACATTTTTGCATCTATAAAAGCTCTCCAGTATTTGACTTTCATGTCATCTAGTTCGACTTTTTCTACAACTTCGACCTCTTCCTCTATAGCTTTTACCTCACCATCGTACTCTATAAGGACACCATCAAAGACCTCTAAATCTATACCGCCTCCTGTTTTAAACTTGCCGTTTTTAAGTTCAATAGGCATACCTTCGTCGTCTAAAGAAAAGACCTTAGAACCAGGTGTGAGAGCGTCGTCTTCGGTTGCTAGGATAGCTCCGTTTTCTAACTGAATCTCTACGTAGAATTTGCGCTTAATGAAGTTCCACATACGGCTAAGTGTTTTCTTCACCGATCCCTTCTCAACTTTAGTAGACATCTCCTGAACAGAGTCCACAAAATATCCTTCTATTGAGAACCCACGAATAGAACCCTCCTTTACTGCTTCCCACATCTCATCGTTTCCTACGTGTACTCGGACCATCCATGTTCCTACAGGCATACTCATTCCATAGTGCTTAGACTTATCCATCTCTGGGTCTTCCACTATCCACGACTCTACTACGCTAACCCCGTCCACCTTTTGCTCATGTTCTAGTGTATGCTCATTGGTGCGGTTAGACTTTAGGAATAACTCTGAAGCTAGTTTAACTGTGTCTTGAGAAAAATAAACGTCATACTCTTCGTCATTCATTTCGTCGTAACGAGGTATGTTTTTATCTGGAATAAGAGCCGCCCCTATTAGGGTGCGTTTCTCTTCGTCTATAGCTGCTAGACTCAAAGCCTTTTGCTTCTTGTCTTTAGAGAAAAAGATAAAGTTTTCCTCTATTGCAGGAAACTTTACAAGCGAAATAGCCTCGACTCCAAAAGCGTCTTGGTCTTCTTCTATAAGTAGTTCTACTAGTTTTCTGTTAGCCATCTTTAAGTTGTTTTAATAATCTTTATCGGCAACGACCTCAAAACCTGCATTGTAAAATAAGGCATATAAATCTGCTCCCAATTTGTTAGTGTGAATTTCAATTACTACGCCCCCTTCCGTATTCTCAAATATTTCTATATAACCGAAAACTCTGTTGTAATCGTAAAAACTTTCATATATAAAGTCTTCAACATCTTGTACTGTTTCGTCAAATACCGTAAATTCTTTTACCATCTTTAAGTTGTTTTATATTGAAAAGGCTAATAAAGTTCTATTATTTGTGCCTTGTACGGTGACAGCTTGAACTAAAAAATCAGTCGATTCACCAGGATTTAATTTAAAAGGAAAGTTGTCGTTTGCAATATCTGAAGCCACTAAAATAAAATCTATACTTACGTTAGTTCCTAAATTTGCGGTTGCTACGACAAGTGAAAAAGACTGTCCGTTTTCCGTAAACAACAGAGCGTCACCATTAGCATACCCTGACCCTTCATTAATAATTTGTATATTTTCTAACGCTCCTAATGCACTAACTGAGAAGCCTACTTTAAAGCCTATCCCCGAATTATTTGTTTGTGGACTATAAACAAAATAACCGCTTTCAACGGGTGTACCAGCTACGG
>JGI24513J20088_1000164_pt1 | contig 11096 bp, 16 predicted proteins | sample LinPmetageLP36_FD_20088 | JGI IMG/M metagenome (IMG submission 20088)
GTTACAAATGAAGTAGTGTTTAATTTTGATATGAGCCACGAGAAGAATAGGTTCATGAAGCTAGTAACGTCAGACGACAATGTGTTTGACTTTAACAACATTGTTCCGATGCCAGAGAATATTTTTAAGGCTGAATCAGGCACTAGGGATTGGTGTTGCGAGAACTGGGGCACTAAGTGGAACAGTTGTAATGCGACAGTTGATTGGGAAGATGAAGATGATGTAGGATTTATCTTTGACACTGCGTGGTCTGCTCCGACACCCATTGCCGATAAACTGCAACGTATGTTCAAGGGTGTTAATTTTCGTTGGTTTTACCGTGATGAGGGCGATATGTTCTGCGGTTATTTAGATGAGGATATAGCATGAAACACTCTCAGGAATTAATAAACGAAGCACATGAACTAGCATTCTATCGTGAAGCAGATGAGACCTTAACGGGGCCTTTTAAGAATATGACCAACAAGGAGATAGCCAAGAAGCTGAAGCTAACGGAAAATCAGTTGCATTATATTTTATACACAAAGCAAGACAGTGCTATGATTGAAGACCTCAAGGCTATCGACAAGCATGGTTATTTCATTTCAAAAGAACCTACCATTACGGAGAGTTTTTTGGACTTCTTTATTTCGGAGGACTTCAGATGACTGAGTGGAGATTAACCGTTACTTCAACACTTCGCAGACATTACATGATTGAAGCGGAGACTTTGGATCAAGCGGAGAATAAGGCTTACGAAACATTTATGGATGAGGAGGCCACTTGGACGGATGACGAAATAAATAATGATCCATACTTTGATGCTTCTGTAAAAGTTGAGCAGACCTTTGATGCTTAGACACGTGGATCTATGTTCGGGGATCGGGGGCTTTAGTCTCGGTTTTGAGTGGGCACAGTTGTCCACCCCCATATTATTTTGCGACACTGAGCCTTGGTGTCGTAAGATACTCGCAAAGAATTTTCCAAATGTACCAATAGCTACAGATGTAAAGGAGTTAGCTAATGACCCAGAAAGACTTGTTCCAGACTGTGACATCCTCACAGCGGGATATCCGTGCCAACCATTCTCCGTCGCGGGAAAGCAAAAAGGCACAGAAGACGACCGCCACATCTGGCCGTTTATCTTTAGAATTGTTGCACAAAAAAGACCGACTTGGTGCGTTTTCGAAAACGTTCATGGTCACATCGCAATGGGTCTCGACCAAGTGCTCGCTGACTTGGAAAGCGAAGGCTACTCCACAAGGACGTTTGTTGTTCCAGCTTGCGGTGTCAACGCTCCCCATAAAAGAGACAGACTCTGGATTGTGGCCTACTCCAACAGCGATGACGGGCGGAACGGGAGTAGCACCAAGTCACAAGGACGGCAGTCACGGATGGAACATAGGAGCGGCAGTCAACGACAGCCTATCCAAGAACCCAATAAGAATGTGGCCGACACCACTATCCTCGGATCACAAGAACATGGACACGGCAAACCAGATGAGTTTGTCCACGTCAGTGAAGATGTGGCCAACTCCAGTGGCGAGGGATCACAAGGGCGGTTATCAGGGCGGTCGAATTCGGAACGGCAAAGTTTCGTGGGACAGTCTGGATGTAGCAGTTCAACATACGGACAATCAGGAGAAGACTGGTGGGCAGTTGAACCCAATGTTCGTAGAGTGGCTCATGGGATACCCAAAAGGGTGGACAGAATTAAAGGATTAGGTAACGCGATTGTGCCAAAAATTGCCATGAATATTGGCTTGGCAATAAAGGAGCAACTATGATTTGGAAAGCAATGGCACTTGTGTGCGTGCTTTTNAATGGAGACGTGACTTGTCCTACAGTTATGTTTGAAGAAACTTTTAGAAGTAANCAAGAATGTGAGGGGTGGCTTGTAAGAAAACGCTTGTATGGGCTACCAAAGAACAAGAAAATAGTAATGGACGACTGTTACTTGCAACGGTAAGATGACTTATTGTTGGGTTAAACAAATAATCGCGGAGGAGAAACCAATGGCGAAAAAAGAATTAACAGAATTTAAGAATGTGGGTTTGTTAAAAGAGACGCACGACAAGTTAAGGGAGATTGCGGACCATGAGCAAAGAAATTATACACGTCAGCTCAAGGTGATCATGGATAAGTATTATGATATCTGGAGACTTGATAATGGTTTTGGAAGAAATATGTTTGCCAAGGATCATGTTCATCATAACTCTGATCTTTCAGACCCAGAGATAGAATAGCACAAAGGTTGAAAGATCCTTTGTGTCGCCCCAAGTGGATAAGAGGGGCGAGGCATATCCGTGGTAAACGGATCAAATATCTCCACAACTAATGACCAATACCTTGTTGGATGCGTTAGTCGATTAAGGCTCGCTACGCCTAGCCCCTAGCTTTCAACGCTAGGGGTTTTTTCTATCAACATTTTATAGAGAAGTATCATCTCACCTCTGTGCATTGAGATCGTTCTTTCATTCTTTCGTCCAAGTTGGATTTCAAGATCTACTAAATCTTGGAGACGATTAATTCTTTTTTTTATTGTATTTTCCATCTTCTACCTCATCATAATAGGCATCGACTACTATGGCACTAACAATAGTTGCCATGTCTACTTGGCTTTTACCTGCCTGTTCGCAAAGCCATTCTACCACTTCGGGTGTTAAGTGAGCACTAATCTTTCCTTGAGGAACGCCCCTTTGTCTCCATTGTGACATACACACATATTTTTGGTGACATCGAGCACATCGTTTTTTATTTAAAACAGCAAACTCTTGTCTACAATCTGAGCAAAGGCTCATTCTTTTGACTTCGCAGGAAACTTAACGATGTTTCTTTTTGACAAAGGTTCGATGAACGATGTTGCAAGATCCCAACTTAATCCAGTTAGGGCTGCAAACCGTTGGATTGCCTGATCCTTGCTCATGTTTCCTTTTTTATATTCAACGATAACATCTATACTGCTTTTGATTTGGGGTTTAGCTTCAGCCATTTTTTTATATTCTCTCCTAATACATTTGCACTCATCTTTATTTTACCTGTTAAGGCTTTCACGATCTTCTCGTCGATTGTGCCTTCGCAAATTAAATCCACATAGGTGACTGGATTATGCTGACCGATACGATGGGCACGATCTTCTGACTGTGCTCTGGTATCCCAATTAAAATCGTTTGTATAATAAACGACTGTGCTGGCCCTTGTCAGCGTTAGGCCTCGACCTGCGGTGGCAGGATTTCCAACAAAAAATCTAAGTTTTGAATTTTCTGATTGAAATTCTCTAATTACTCTCTGTCTTTCGTCCTCTGATGTGTCCCCGAAGAAAGATGCTGTAGATGCTTCCCCGAAAACTTTCTTCAATGTTTTTGTAATGGTTATAATATCGTGCCTAAACCTGGACCAGATGATTATTTTTCCCGAACTTTCCTGACATATATCCAGTAGTGCATCCAGGCGTTGGGTTGGAAATGATATGATTTCCCCGTCATCTGTCTTTAGATGTCCCGAAAGTATCTGTTGCAGCCGAAGCATTTGCGTAATGACCGCAGGTGTTGTGACTAAATCTCCGTTGTCCAAGAGCAGTAGTGCTTGTTTCTGGATCCGCGTGTACATATCGAGTTGTTCTTTTGTCATCGAGACGTATCTAACTGTGTATATTTTTTCTGGCAGATCCAAGCAATCTTCTTTTAAAACTCGAAAGCTGAATGCTTCGAGCTTCTTGGTTAGTTCTTCAAGATGCCTAAACCCGATGATTTGATTAAAGGACTTTGTGCCCATCTTTACATTCTTTAATACAGCGTATCTGGCTTGGAATGCATAGAAGGAGCTGAACCCTAGCATCTGTGTACCTAAGAATTCGCATTGCGAGAAAAGATCGAGCGGAGAGTTTGTAACTGGGGATCCAGTTAATATTCGTTTATACCGAAAGTTTTTTGATAATTTAATCAGAGCCTTGGTTCGCTTGGCCTTATGGTTTTTGATTGTGGTTGATTCGTCCACTGCTACTAAACCTTTAGCCCCGAACCTTCTTGCAAACCACTCACCTGCCTCCCGACCCCGAATCGAGGAGAAAGCTTCTACGTTCATAACAAACACTTTCATTTTATCTGTGGCAGCACACATCTCTTTGATCTCGTGCTTACGTCCTTTGCTCATCGGTGATTGCCAACTGGACACAGAAGTAGGAATACTTTCCCAGAAGTGAGCAGGGATCTCCAGTTCGAGCCAATTACGGTACACGCCTTTGGGAGCGATAATAAGAGCAAAATCTATTTGCTTTTCAGAGTAAAGTCTTGCAATGTCATCTAACAGGGATTTTGACTTACCAGTACCCATTTCCATGAGATAGGCAAAAGCTGTCTTATTATCGCTCTTTTCGTACGCTACTTCCTGGTGTTGATATGGTATAGTTTTAAATTTGTTGTTGACTTTCATCTATGTCCTCCGATAGAGTCACCATACGGTATTCATAAGAAGCCGTCAACTTAAACCTGAAGAGGATGTACTTGTCATGAAGACAGATATTTTTGAAGAAACTATGTTCGCGGAGGCCTCGACACTAGATAAAGTCGATACCCAAACCGGGAAACAATTATCCAACTTGGTTATTAAACTTAACGACGTATCATCGGAGATTCTCGGTGTGGAAGATAAGTTGAAACAGCTCAAGGCAGAGAAGCAACGACTATCCATTGATATGATTCCACAAGTTATGGATGAAATGGGCATCGAGCGCGTAGATGTAGAAGGAGCAACGGTGACGTTAAAGCCATTTGTTTCTGCAAGCATACCCAAGGATCGGCGCGGTGAAGCATTTAACTGGCTTCGTGAAAACGGTCTGGACGACATTATAAAGAACGATGTCGTTCTGTCTTTTGGTCGAGGGGAGGACAATGTTGCAGGATCACTAATGGTTGATCTTGAGAACAAAGGCTATCACCCAGAATCAAAGACGCACATTCATGCAATGACTTTAAAGGCCTTTGTCCGCGAAAGAGTGGAGAGTGGCTTACCAATTGATCTAGACTTGTTCGGTGCTTTTGTGGCTCGAACTGCTGACGTAAGGAGGAAATCATAATGTCGGAACTAACTACAAAGAAAGAAACTTTACCTGCGAGTTTAATGAGCGACTTGTTATCTGGGGAAGGGGCGGATTATGAAGCCTCAGAACTACAGATACCATTTGTTCGTGTAATACAGGCACTATCACCACAGATTAAAAAAAATGACGCTAGCTTTATTAAAGGCGCGTCTCAAGGTGATGCGTTTAATACAGTGACTGGGGATCACTGGACAGGCGAGGAAGGCTTTGAAGTTGTGCCTTGTTTTCAACAAACAAAGTACTTGGAGTTTATACCTCGTGATCAAGGTGGCGGTGGTTTTGTTGGAGAGTTGTCTGCCGACGATCCAAACATTGCCAGGGCAACAAGAACAGGCGGTAAGGAAATCCTACCTAATGGCAACGAGTTAGTGAAGAGCGATCAACACTACTGTATGCTAATAAGTGCGGATGGAACGTATCAACCTGTGATTATTGATATGAAGTCAACTCAACTATCCGTGTCTCGAAGATGGAAGTCACAGATTGCAATGTTAAAGATGAAAGATAAAAACGGTGTATTAAAAACCCCATCTTTGTTTGCAACTATCTGGCGACTAACAACAGTCGAGCAAAGCAATGACATGGGTACTTGGTACAACTGGTCTGTAGAAAAGGTTAAGACTATAGACGATGAAGCGTTGTTATTAGAAGCACTTAGTTTCCGTAAGTCAGTTCAAAAGGGCGAAGCCAAAGCGGTGGTAGAAGATCACGGCGAGAAAGCAGAAGACGCACCCTTTTAATTAACACGAGGGGGGTCTCTTCGAGGCTCTCCTCTTTTTTACGGAGAAACATATGTCTTTGACAGACCGTTTTATTGCGGCATTTAAAGGTTCAGACCTTGCTCATGGACAGACGACGATAGGTAATAAAAGACGCAACGGAAAGACAGACGCGAAAAGCTTTATAGTCAAGCAGCCGTTAACGAGGGAATTAATCGAGGAGCATTTAAAGGGAACTAAGGGCGTTGGGTCAATCCCAATAAACGGAAATAACCTGTGCAACTTTGGAGTTTTGGATATAGACACGTATCCCATTGATCACCTTAAAGTCTTGAAGAAGTGTCAGAAGTTAAAGTTACCATTAGTTGTTTGTAGATCGAAGAGTGGTGGTGCACATTTATTTTTGTTTATGAAAACAGAAACCAGTGCGTCCGAGATCCGAGATTATTTGGGCGAGATGTCTGCGGCTTTAGGGTACGCAGGATGTGAGATCTTTCCAAAACAAGATCGAATCCTTGCAGAGCGAGGTGATGTGGGCAACTTTATTAATCTACCATACTTTGATCAGGCGAACACAGTGCGTTACGCTTTTAAGAGTAATGGGGATGATATGACCCTAGAGGAGTTTCTTGATGAAGTAGACAAGAAGAAAGCAACAATTTCAGATTTAGAGAAGATAGACTTTGGCACACAACGTGAGCAGTTCTCAGATGCGCCACCTTGCTTACAGATGTTCTTTTCAATGGGCATACCAGAGGGTACGAGAAACAAGGTGATGTTTAACGGTGGTCTATACTTAAAGAGAAAGTTTCCAGATTCATGGAAAGATAAGCACGAAGAGTTAAACCAGAAGCATTGCCTACCGCCATTGCCAGCCAATGAGATAGTGGGTCTACAAAAGCAGATAGATAAGAAGGAATATCTTTACACGTGCAAAGATGAGCCGATGTCAAGTCACTGTAATAGAGCAATGTGTAAGACACGCCCCTTTGGAATAGGTGATGCGGAGGCTGTTCCACAGATTGGTGGGCTAACGATACTTTTGTCCGAGCCTCGATTGTACTTCTTAGATGTAGACGGCAAGCGTTTAGAGATTACAACGGAGCAATTGCAGATGCCTTTACAGTTTCAAAGGGCTTGTATGGAACAGATAAACTTTATGCCTCCTTTGGCCAAGCCTTCTGAGTGGCAGCCCGTGGTTAATTCATTGTTAACGAGTGCCACACACGTCGAGGTTGCGGAAGATCTAACAAGCGTAGGTCAGTTTAAGGAACTTCTGGAGGTGTTCTGCATGAGTAGAATCAGAGCCAAGTTTCCAGAGGAGTTGTCTATGGGCAAGCCTTGGACAGAGGATAANTTTACTTACTTCACGATGAAGGGATTACAGGAGTTTTTAAGACAGAGAGGTTTTACTTTATACAATCGACCACAAATCCAACAGAGACTGAAAGATTTGAATGGGAATAAGAACTGCCACGGACAGTATAAGGTGAAGACAGAAGATGGTAAGTGGACAAACATTAGGGTTTGGTGGGTTCCTAAGTTTGAAGCTAACGAGGTAGCGATACCTCTTAACGAGAAGGAGTTACATAATGAAGTCCCATTCTAATGAGTGGCGAGACCAGAGCTACGTTAAGATCGGGGAGATAGCTGAAAAGTTCGGTGTTTCTCGATCAACGATATACAAGTGGGTGGAGGAGAAGAACTTTCCAAAGCCTGTTGTATTTGGTGAAGCTAAGAAAAACAGCACAGTAAGATGGCTCGAACAAGACATCCAAGAGTGGATAGACCAAAGACCGAGAGCCAAGGATGAGTGAAAAGTTAATCCTTGGGCCTCCCGGTTGCGGCAAAACTTATCGGTTGATTAACATTGTAAAGGAAGAGTTAAGCAATGGAACTCCGCCAGAGAAGATAGGGTTTGTTTCTTTTTCTAAGAAAGCCATCGAGGAAGCTAAAAGTAGAACGGTTGTGCAACTGGGCCTGTCAGATAAAGACGTGCCTTGGTTTCGAACGCTGCACTCTACTGGATTTCAGTGGTTAGGCATGAAAACTGAAGAAGTTATCTCAAGGTACGATTTTAAACAGTTAGGCCTGGAGTTAGGCTTGATCTTTGACAACAATACTGCCGCCGCACTTGCCGATGGATTGCTTCCTGCTTCGGTGCAAGAGGGGAACAAGTACTTAGAGCAGATAGGTCGAGCAACCTTGCGTATGATATCGCTAGAAGAACAGTACAATGATTCTCGGAACTACAACTTGAGTTGGCCTATGTTAAAGAAGGTTGATGAGATGTACGCTCTTTATAAGTCGGATAACGGTAAGTACGATTACACAGACATGATTAAGCAGTTTGTTGACCAAGGGTCTGCCCCCGCGTTAGATGTTTTAATCGTCGATGAAGCACAGGATCTCACACCGCTACAATGGGAACAGGTTAAGCTGTTAAAGTCCTCTGCGGAGCGTGTATGGTACGCAGGAGACGATGATCAAGCGGTACACAGATGGATGGGCGTTCGCCCAGAGCAGTTCATGGAAATCTGTGACGATGTAGAGATTTTAGAGCAGAGTTATCGAGTGCCACGACTGGTCCACGCTCTTGCAAATAGAATAGTAAAACGAATAGATGTCAGGTTACATAAAGAATGGTCGCCTACTGATCGTGAAGGAACAATCAATTATCACTATCACTGGTATGATGTGGACATTGACCAAGGTTCGTGGACCATTATGGCTCGAACCAATAAGGTACTTAGCTCCATTGCGGCTGAACTTAGGGACAATGGTTACTTGTTCGAGCGGTACGGCATTCCAAGTATTAGTCCAGATTTAATGAAGGGCATACAAACGTGGGATACTTTGGTTGAAGGACTGTCTGTGTCTGTTTCTCTTATCAGGGAGTTGTATAAGCTTGCACCAAAACAGGGGCCTAACGCAGTTATTAAGAGAGGGTTTGCTAAAACATTGGAGTACGTCGAGGAAGACGTAATGCTTAACTATGATGAGTTAGTTGAGAACCACGGATTAATTGCAGAGAAGTTGTGCCGAGGCACGAGCATCGTAAATATGTCTTTAGATGACAAGAGATACATGCGATCTTTAATCAGTCGAGGCGAGAACCTTAGTAAACCTAGAATAAAACTATCAACGATACACGCAATGAAAGGTGGGGAGGACGATAATATAATGTTGTTAACAGAGTCCGCTTATCCATGCGTTAATAGCAGATTTCCTGACGACGAGCATAGGATTTTCTACACAGGAATAACAAGAACAAAAGAAAACCTTCACATAATAGAAACAAGTTCAAAGTACAGGTATGAGATATGAAACGAGAAGAAATACTACAAAAAGCAGAGGGCTTTATCAATGGTCCCAGAGCCAAGGATTATGGAGACGCAACCGTAAACCACATGCGTGTGGCAAGGTTATGGTCTGTGATTCTTGGACAAGACGTTACAGTAGACCAAGTGTATTTGTGCTTGGTTCAATTAAAAGTATCCAGATTAATCGAGACACCAGATCACGAGGATAGTTGGGTAGACATCTGCGGTTATGCAGCATTAGGAGGCGAGGAATGATAAACAGTACAGACGAGAAGTTCGAGGAAGACGTTCTAAAGAGCGATATTCCAGTGTTAGTAGATTTTTGGGCAGAGTGGTGTAAGCCATGTTTGCAGATAGCACCTGCACTTGAGGAGCTGTCAGAAAAGTACCAGGGTGAAATTAAAATAGTTAAGATGGATATTGATAAAAATCCGGGGACGCCAAGCAAGTTGGGTGTTCGCAGTATTCCTTCTTTGTTTTTGTTTAAGAATGGCGAGGTTATTTCTAATAAGTCAGGATCCTATCCTAAAGACGTGTTAGATGTTTGGATCAGAGGCTCGATCTTATATGATGAGGAGAACTCTTAATGGTTAAAGGGAACAGCACTTTATCTTTTTGGGAGCGAGAAGACTTCAATCACTTAGATTTAGAAACGGATTGGACAGCCCCAGATGAGTTTCCAGACCTGACTAAAAGCACCTACATGGCAATTGACCTAGAAACGTGCGATCCAAACCTAATGACACTAGGCCCAGGTTGGGCACGGGACGACGGGTTTATTGTCGGCATTGCGATTTCTGCGGGAGACTTTGACGGATACTATCCGATTAAGCACCAAGGGGGCGGCAACCTTACACAACGCAGAGTTATGGAATGGTTAAAGGTTCAATTAGCAACGCCCCATATTCCTAAGATCATGCACAACGCAACCTATGATGCTGGCTGGCTAAGATGGGCAGGTGTTAAGATCGAGGGCAAGATTATTGATACGATGGTTGCGGCTCCGTTGATTGATGAGAACAGGTTTAGTTACAGCTTGAACAATCTTGGTAGAGATTACATCAACATGAGGAAGAACGAGAAGGGGTTAAGAGCGGCAGCTAAAAGTTTTGGCTTAGATCCTAAAGGCGAACTGTGGAAATTACCTGCAAAGTTCGTAGGGGTATACGCAGAACAAGATGCTCGAATGACCCTGAAGCTATGGAACAAGTTTGAAATTGAACTTGGTGCACAAGAGCTAACGTCTATCTTTGAACTAGAAACAAGCCTCATACCGCTAATGTTAGATATGCGTGAACGTGGTGTTCGTGTTGATGTTGACGGTGCAGAACGTGTGAAGAAAGATCTTCTGGCAATGAAGAAGGTTATTAATTCAGAGATTAAGAAGGACGTTGGCTTTGAGGTTGAGCCGTGGGTTGCTACTAGTGTGGCTAAAGCTTTTGATTATCACAACATACCATACGATAAGACAGAGACCTCGAACAAACCATCTTTTACAAAGGCATGGTTGCAAGGGTGTCCACATCCAGTTGCGGCAAACATCTTACGTCTTCGGGAGTTAGATAAAGCGCAGAATACTTTTATTGATAGTATTCTTAAACACGCACACAAAGGACGTATTCATGCTGAATTCCATCAGCTAAGATCCGATGATGGAGGCACGGTGACAGGAAGGTTCTCCAGTTCGAACCCTAACTTGCAACAGCTACCTGCAAGAGATCCACAGATTAAGTCNTTGATTCGAGGATTGTTTATTCCAGAAGACGGAGAGAGATGGGGTAGCTTTGATTACTCTAGCCAAGAGCCTCGATTACTCGTGCATTACTGTGCGTCCTTATCTGGTTCGGACAGACATGCCCAGATTGATAGCGTTGTTGAAGAGTATCACAAGGGCGATGCAGACTTTCATCAGATGGTAGCAGACATGGCAGGCATTAAACGCAAGGAAGCTAAGACTGTTAACCTGGGCATTATGTA
>JGI24513J20088_1000165_pt1 | contig 10908 bp, 8 predicted proteins | sample LinPmetageLP36_FD_20088 | JGI IMG/M metagenome (IMG submission 20088)
AGCAGTTTGGTTCATGGCTATCGTGTCTTCCTGCCCCTCAAAGAGCTTGGCATCAACGCCACCGGAAGCCGTAAGGTACTTGTTGTACCCCCTGCCAATCTTCTCTCCCACCACCGTGTTACCAAGGTAGTTAAACGCCAAGCCGAAGGCGTTGTTTGTACCACGAGCAAGGGCCGAGATGCCGTCACCTAGAACGGGAGTTGCACCAATGCCTCTTGCCACACCGCCCACCACGGGCAGGGCCATGTCAAAGCCAAGGCTAAAGACCCCCGCTTCTACACCGCTGCGAAGTTTGTTGCGAAGCTTGCGCCCACCCTCTGCGCTGCCTGACAGATTGAGGTCCTCTTCGGTCTTTAAGAAATCGGGAAACACATCAAAGGAGTCCGACAATGTAGCGCGACCATCGGGCGTTATTAGAGTTTCATACCCAACCGCAGCCAGTGCCGTTGTTCCAGCCAACCTCGTTCTATTTTTAAGCATAGCACGACCCGCTGCGCTATCACCAAACGACTCTGCCGACTTTAGAAACCTGCTCTTCGACGGCCTAGCAATGCGCCCTGCCTTAGCAACAGAACCCGCACGACCAAGCCAGCCAGCAATAGGAATAAACCCCAAGCCAAAGGCCACAATCTCCTCGGTGATTTCTCCCGCAGCGGTGTTAGGATTGAGGTCGTTATTTTTCTTAAACTCTTCAAAGGATTCTGTCACACCACGAGAGTAGTTAGAACCTATGGATGCATCTATGCCAGCGGCCCCGATCTCCAACAACCCTTGGGCCATTGTTACAGGAGCGGCCTTGATGCCACGACCTATTCCGGTGAAGGCAGATTCGGTCATGCCCTTCTGGATAGAAAGAGCTTGGTCCTTTAGGTCTAGGGCCAAGTCTTCATCTCCGGCGTCAAACGCAGCGTTCGATTGAGACCGTAGGGTTTCAAACTCTCTGGCTTGCAGGGCGTCAGCCTTTAAGTTCGCTGCTCTTTCTTCGTCACCAGCATCAAACGCTGCATTCGAAGCCCGTCTTAATTCTTCAAAAGTAGCCATAGTTTAATCCTACTAAATCTTAAAGTCGCCGCTATCTTCTTGACCACCATCCGTAGCACCAGAACCTGTCCGACCATAGTACAGATTATATCTGTTGATCTGTTCCTGAGTATAGTTGGCTTTACGTGCTTCTAGCTCAAAGAGTTCTAGGAGAGTGATGTCTTTAGGTTTATCAAAAGCGACATCAGCATAGCCCTTTTCCGCTAAATCATAAATAGAGTTTAAACCCTTGTGCTCTCCCATAGTGGTGTAGCCTATAAGTTTTAACTTCTCTCTATACGAGGCTAAATTTTTATTAGCACTTAATCGTGCGTCAATTAAATCAAGTTGAGTTTGTTTGGCTCGGCCTTCTTTATCAAGGTCTAACTGCGCTGCGTCACGTTTCGCGATGCGGTCTGCAGCCAACTCAAAGCCTTTGAGACCGATGGTGTCATCACGCTTCTTGCGGGTGGTGCGGTCTTGGATCGCGGCCTTAGCACCGATCTGCAAAGCACCACCGATATTGGTCAGGGCATTCGAAGACTTGCCCGACATTAACGCCGCACCCATAAGCATGAACAACTCGCCCTTACGCGCAGCCTTGTCCTCGTCCGACTCTCCAAGCAGGCTCTTGAGCAGCTTTACATAATCCTTGGTTAAGTCTCCAATGCTGCCGTCACCACCAAAGCCTTGGCCCAAGCCTGCCTCTGCGCCTGACGTAGTAATTTTTTCCTTAATCGCTGGTGTAATTGTAGGGGTCACAGGAGGTGAGACAACCTTTCTGTCTCCTTCCTCTTCCATTTCTACCTGACGCTGGTCTTGTTCGTTGGTAGCCCTTTCTGCAGAAAGTTCTTTCAACAAATCCTCAGCCGAGTCTTGCGTATCATCAGTGATCAGTACGCCATCGGCGTTACGACGAAAGCTTGGAGGACGAGTTGAACTTTCTTTGGCTGTTCCAGACTCAACTTGACCGGAGTAATCTGGATTATCACCCAACACATCATCACCAAAACCAAGTATAGCTCCTCCCACTTCGGTTGCAGTTTTTGCAATAGGAACTGCTGGTTTAAGAGGGTCTGCACTTACAGTCCCTGCTCCTTCAGAGTCGGCTTCAATCTTAACGTCTACTTCGCTGCCGTCCCCAGTAAAACCTTTTCCAGCTATTCTATATGGACCCGCTTCGTTCCGCGCATCCATTGCAGCTATTGCAGCTTCATTGCCAAGAGCCTGAACAGCATCTTCGGAGGAGGCGATTGCTTTTCCAACTCTTTTTTGAACAGCTTTAGCAGTAGCCGCTTGAGACTGTTCAATCGCGCTATTAATTTTTCCCTGTATCTCTGGGTTTAAGAAAAACTCAGTGATGTAGTCTCCGGCAGTTTCAAAAATGCTACCTTCTTCCCCTGATCCCTGCAACTCTTCGGCAGACGATACTGTCGGCTCCTGCATTTTATTTAACGCTTGTAGCTTTAAAACTCTTTCGCGCTCTGCTTGTAGAAGACGCTCTGCTTCAACGTCAGGCATAGGCGTGGGCGCAGCCCTTGACCCACCATCAGTAACTGATTGCAACTCTTCGGCAGGCGTTACTGTCGGCTCCTGCATTTTATTTAATGCTTGCAACTTTAAAACTTTTAAACGCTCTGCCCGTATAAGACGCTCTGCTGCATCATCAACTTCTGTTGGAACAGCCTTCGCTATGCCCGACTCCAACGGAACACTAAACGCCTTGCGTGTGTCCGCTGCATCTTGTGCTATTCTTCCAGACTCGGCTATATCGGCCCGTTGCTGCGCAATCTCTTCCCGTCTTAACGTGTTCCTAAGTGTTTCTTGATTACGTGCTGTCTGTGACGGAGACAACTCACCGCTGAAAGGATCACCTTTAATAAGAGACTCTATATATCTTTGAGAATTTATCATTCTCAGATCATCATCGGACTCAGCGTACCTTTTACCAAGAGTACCTCCGGGTTGTCCCTGTGCATTGTTAGGCGCTAGGCTTTCAATTAAAGCAGCCTCCGATCTTTTTGCATCAGATTCTCTAGTTTTTCGGACAGTCTCAATATCCACCCCGTTTATAGACGCAAGGTTATCTTGTGTAGACGCTGTGGGAGAACTGATTTCAGCGGTGTCTGGAGGAATAGGAACAGGGGCTAAGTCAGGGGCTGCAGCACGATCTGTTGCGCGTTGCTCCCGAAGTCTATTAACCCTAGTTCCAACCACCTCATCTCCGGGTCGTGCGTTAGCTACAAGACTGCTAAAGCCCTCAGAAATAACCATTTCAACAGGAGAAACCATACGAGCGTTAGCCATAACCTCGGGAACAGCGTTGTTTAGTTTCTCAAGAGTGGCAGAACTAATCCGCAGATACTCACCTTCAGCCGTAAGACCCGGAACATTAATAATATAGTCCGGTAAATCAGCCCCGCCGCCGTTGGCAAACGTCATGGCTGTTTCCTGTAGCTCCGGTGACGAGCTAAGAATGCCACCCATCTGAGCCAGCCTGTTTCGAGAATCACGGTTCTTGAACATGTTCCGGTTTAATACGTTCATGACGAACCTCCTAGTTAAACATGCCTGACTGTTGCAAGCCGTACAGACCTAAGCCAAGGCCACCGATCTGAGAGATTGCACTCGGGCTTGGTTGCTGTTGCTGCGAGAATGTCTGCTGCGCCGTGGGCATGCCCTGATAAATGTCCGAGTAGAACCCAAGCTGCTGATACGGAGACATAACATTCTGGTATTGATTTTGACGGGTAGCGTCCAGAATGGCTTGCTGTTGCGTCTGCTCTTGACCGCCTATTGTACTAAGCATGTTGATGTCTTTAAACCCAAGACCCTGAGTTGCCTCGCCAAGCTGTGCTTGGTTCATGCCCAAGGACCCAAGCCCTTGACCCAACGAACCGTACTGTCCAGCCATGCCAATACCCAACTGCCCTGAAGCCTGTCCACCTTGAATACCCATTTGCGCACCCGACAATGCGGCCCGTTGCTGACGGCCCATAGCCTGTTCATACGCTCCTTGCGCACGTCTTGCAGCACTCTCGTAACCAGCCTGACGCATGCCAGCCGCAGTGCGACCTTGCTGGTTTAAAATACTTTCATCCAACTGACCCTGACGAACGGCCTGACGAGACCCGCCCATCGCTCCAGCACCAGTAGCCTGAGCGTCAATGCCAGCACGTTGCTGCTCACCCTGACGGCGAATGTCCGTCATGGCTTGCTGAACAGCCTGATCCTCATACGGGTCCATAAACTGTTGAATGCCACTCGGGTCAAACTGTGCGCCCGTTCCTGCAAGGTCCGAGTACCCCTGACCGACAGCGCCCTGAATGCCGCTGATTGCTTGGTTAGTTCGACCAAGAGCGCCTGCACCCCCGTACATGGTGCCGATGCCAGCGCCCAATGTGTTAGCTCCCGCCTGTAACATGGGGGCATACGACCCCAGCCCAGACGATGTAAGGTTCGAGGCTTGTTGCTGCAGAGGACTTCGACCCGCAACATTATACTCTGGCAAAACAAACCCAGCGTCTTTGCCTAACCCTTGCGCCCGTGTAAGTATTTCTTCTTGATACTTGCGAAGGTAGTCAGGAATTTCGGTCCTGCTAATCTGTGTTACAGTTTCAACCATTTTTAAATTCCTGCATATTTTTAAATAGCTTGGCGGCTACCGCTCCTCGGGTGCCATTGGGAGCATCCCCAATCATCTTGCCTGCCATTTCAGCGTCTCCGCCACCTATATTTCTCAAGTCCTTTAGAGACAGAACAACTTCCCCGTTTGAAAGCATAGCTTCCTGAACAGGGTTGCCGTCCTGATAGATCATTGCAGGGATATCATCACTGGTCCCTGTTCCGGGGCCTTCGATTAGACCCCCCCTTGCCGCGTATTGTGTAGGAGGGTTAATACCCACCCCATCTTCCATATTCCTGTCGTACTCGTCCCGTTCTGCTGCGGTGTCAAACCTCTTACCATCAAACCGACTAGCGTAAAGCTTGTCTAAAAACTTAGACCTATCAATGGTCGATCCATCGTATCCCTCAGAACTTCCCGTGCCTGTGTACGTAGTAGGCTGCTCTGGTTTTCCTGCCAACGCCGACAATCCAAAAGCTTGAACGAACGGGTTTGAAAAAATACCCTTCGTCGCTGTGTCAGCGCCTATAGTTCCTTTTGCAGTCAAAGGTTTTCCAATGCCAGCCTTAACCATTTGGTCACTTAAAGCTCCGCCCATTGGTGTGCCTCGAAGGGTTTCACCAATACCAAAGGCTGTGTTAGCACCGCCAGCTAAAAGCGCGTACTTAATAGCGTTCTTGGAGCTTCCGCCCCCAGCCAGCGTGCCTAACCCTGCACCAATAGCAGGGGCTAAGAACCCCGCTCCGGGGATTAAAGCCCCAGCAATACCGCCTACAATGCCGCCAATGTTAATGCCCATACCAAACCACCGCTATGAATTGCCTGCACATTATCAGGAAATCTCCAAAATACTAGCTACAACATGCAACCTGTTTGCTGTTGCAGCCGTAACCTTTAAAACTTCATCCGCTTGAACCACCAGAGGAGCCGTCAATAACTCAACCGTGCCCTTAGCTCCAACCGCCTTGTCCTTATACAAACTAAAAACGCTTGTTCCGTTGGTCAACGTTAACGTCAGAGTGTCCGCGTTGTTGCTGTCCTCTGATACAAGAATAGATTTTATAATTGCCGTAGCAAAGGGACCACACGTATAAAGTGTGGTCACGTTCGTTGTTGTCAGGTCAACCTTTGCGTTTACATATGCGTTAGCCATCAGCCCATAAACCAGCTTAGTGCAGTCGTGTCATCGTCTGCAACTTGTTGAGTGTTGTTGAACTGGTTCAAAAACACAGAGAAAGATCGAACCACCTCGTTCAAGTACTCTTGCTGGTATTCTTGAGGCGGTAACGGAAAGAATGGTACAGGGGTATTGGTAGACATTATCGTCTCCCGTCTGGTCTGATATCTACACGCGGCACACCCAATCTCCAGAGGACGTTTGCATCTGTAGATTGTAGCTTGAGCGTAAAGCTCCGCCCTCTTAATCGTGTAAAGTATTGGTTAGTGTACTGATCCACAGGCGTACTAGATGTCTTTGATATTGTATTGGTGGAACTGTTCTGATCCGCTTGGCCCGGAAAGTTCTTAGTCTCCATAATAAAATCCATAGAGGATGTGTCTACAGTTTCTCTAAAGTTAATGTCCGGAATAACCCTGCTGATAAAGGAGAACTGATTGCCCTCTGTAATAGACATGTCCCCCGATTCAATAAACGAGGTCATCGCAGAGCCGTCATCCTGTGCGCCCACCTCTTGATTAAACAAGAAGTTTGTAGTCCCCGCAGCTAAAGGCAACGAAGAAATCCCCCGATCCAACCATGCCGTTCTAGCTAGGTTTCCTATAAACCAAAGCTTCTCAAGGTAGTTGTAAACCACATACCTGTCGTTCTCGCTTGAGGCTGCAGAAGGATAAAACCACCACACCTCCGAAAAGGACACGTTAGCTCCTGCAACAATCTTATCAAACTGAGACTCGTTAATGTCATCAAACACATAGTCCCTAACAGTGCAGGGTATTCTTTGAACAGCACCCGTAAACGCATAGAACTCTGCCGAACCCATCCAGAACACCGCATCGTCCACCGCAACCGCAGCCTTCGGACTAGCGATGGTAATGTTTTCAGAAATTAGGTTTATACCAAACGTAAATGGCGGTCCAAGGAACTGCATTGCGTGGATAGAAACATCTGTAAACACCAGTATCTGTTGCCGTGTTTCTACAGCTTGAATAATCTTGGAGCCAGAGCTTATACGCAAATCACCCGCCGTATTGGTGGAGGTAGGATACCAATCAACAGGGTTTTCTTGGCTGCTAAACCGTATTAGCAACGGGTCTTGAACCCCACTGCCATCCGTTGCTGCCGATGTAGCGCCAAGACCGTCCGCGCCAAACGCAATAACATGCCTGTCTCGGTCAGACAGAAGAACCTGTGTGGCTATAGTAGGAACCGAGGTCCGTGTGCCAAGGCTCAAGGCACTATCGGTTAGAAACTTGGCCCTTGTACTTGTGCTGTTGGTTCTGTCCCAATAATAAACCCTGCCGTTTCTTTCGTTTAACAACAAGTCTTCACCAAAGTTGTCTTGTGACCAAATGCGCAGGTTTGCAGATGGAGTAATGGTTCCCGAGATTAAGGCCAAACCCCACCCTGAAAAGTTATCCCCAGTAGAAGCGTTACCCGAAGCAAGCCGTACTGCAGANCCGTNCGTATGTGTTGTAGCAGTAGTGCCCTTGTGNCCCCTAGTACAACCCGTCAAGTCGTTAGAGCTTATACCACCCACCAGAATAAGTTCCGTGCCTATCATGATAATATCGGTAGCAACAATGCCCGTGGAACTAGCNACCGTAATAGTAGTATCACTATTAGAAAGAGTGCCGCCCTCNTTNAATGTTGTGGTAAGCGCCCCTGTTGTTGTTCCGCCCCAAGCNCCTGCACCCCAACCAGTTCCAAACACAGCATCGTTTAATGCAGTGCCGATTTGGTAGGTTCCAACAACGCTACTTCCACCGTTGCCCGTGTCGCTGCCGTTAGCAGCAACAGCGGTAGCATCTAAACCCCCAGAGACAGTAATGCTTTCAATCGTAGTGAGGGTCCTTGCTGATACCTTGTATGTGTTTCCGTCTACAACATCTGTAATCTGATACTCTTGATTCAAAACATTAGCTGTTATGGTGCCACCCAGTGTGGCTGCTCCAGAAAAAGTAACAAAGTCATTAGCCACACAACCATGATTTGTATCCGTCACTGTAATTACAGCGGAGCCGTTGCTTGCAGAAAAAGTAACATCTCCCGCAGAAGTTGTTTGCCTGATAGGAGTAACGTCTTTGAAGTCCGTTCCTTGCTTAATATAAAACTTTAACTCGGTTCCAAGGCCCAGAAACTTCTCACCATTTAACGCTACAAACTCGTGCATCCCACGACATAAACCTAAAAAGGCTTTGTTAGAGTTCTTTTCCCAGCCATTAAGCTTTTCAGGATACCCAAAACGAAACCGTATCTTATCACAATTTACCCAACCGTTTTCTTCAGAGAACGGAGTAGTTTCTTTGTTAATTCCGGGTTTAAACTTTAACTTTGCTAGTGGCATAACACCCTCACGATTGTGACCCGTAAATAGTACCGTTGTTCGTCAGTGTAAAACTATTGCTGTTGGATTCAATTCCTTTGCCGCCAGCGGAGCCACCTTGACCTAACCCGTTGGCTCCGCCACTTGCTCCCCAGCCCCCACCGCCGCCAGAAGAATCCAAAGGGCCACCTGCGTCAGAACCACCCGAGCTACCCGCTCCGCCTGCGTTATTGCTTGATCCGCCAGCACCACCATGCCTACCACCACCAATATCGCCACGAGCACCGCCTGATCCGGGTAATATGTATCCGCCCTGTCCGCCTTCCGCGAAGCCTTGAAAAGTGCACGCAGCGCCGCCGCCACCAGCACCGCCGCCTGATCCTGCGCCAGAACCGTCAGGGCCTTGAGCGCCATTTGCGCCTGCGGCACCCAACGTAGGAGTTCCAGATTGACCACCGCCGCCAGCACCGCTGCCCGGACTGCCGTTGCGGGTAGATTGCCCACCGCCACCGCCGCCGCCTGCGATATATGCACCAGAGTTGTTGATAATTGTAACACCTGAAGCGGTTATGCTAATAGCGTTACCACCAGCACCAGTGGCGCTTCTGGATGATCCCTTACCAACAATATAGCCAGAGTTTTCTATGGTTGCGTTAGGCGTGTCTACAATTAACGCCGCTGCCCCTGTACTACTGGCCCATAGCCAGAAGTCGGCAGGTATAATTAAAGTTCCGCTGTTTACTAAAAAGCTAGATGTTGTGACATTACTTCTGTTGCTAAGGTTGTTTATCAACGTGCTTGTTGGCAAGATAACCGTACTTGCGCCGCCTACGCCAAACCCTAGTATGTCATATCCAAAAGAAGTCATTAGGCATCATTCTTTGCGTCTGTCGTGTAAAACAGTTTTATCCCTAAAAGCCTAGCATCTCCTGTTTGATCGTCTGCCGATACATCCCGCATAATCTGAAAGTATGTCTGTGTATCTACCGCAGCACTAGCAACAGTTACTGGTCCACTTACCGCAGAAACAGTCATGTCGTTAGACGTTCCGCTAAATGCTTTCGCCGTAGCTACCACGTTAGTTCCAAAGGCGGTGTTAATAGAAACATCATCGGCTATGCTTACGCCTGACAAGCCCCAAGCTACGGTGCCGTCATCCGTTCCCGTCACTGTCCAAAACGCTTGAAACGTAATGGTTCCTTCGTTCCAAGATTTGGGAAAGCACACGGTAAACTGAGCATTCTCATCGGAACTTGCATCAAAGTCTAACACCCTAAGTTCAGGGCCGTTTGACAGTTCCACCTGATCCAAACCCGAACAACCGTTCGTGGTGTTGGGAGCCATTGCACCCGCTGGAACGTAAATAGTTTCTACACCCGCAACCTTTACCGCTGCGGAGTTGTTGGTCAACGCTCCTGCAACATCACCCGCGCCAGATATGTCTAGCGTTCCCGCGTCCAACTCACCCGTAAGGGTTAGGTTACGCAGGCTTGCCACGTCCTTGTTAGCATCAGCCGTGACTGTTTTGCTGGCAACAACCGTTCCAACTGCCGCACCTGTGTCGTTGTAGTTTAACTCGTCCGCAGTCGCAGATACTACAGTGCCTGATATAGAAAAAGCATCTGTCTCCAATGTGCCATCAATATCAGCGTTCCCGCTAATGTCTAAAGTAGCCGCGTCCAACTCACCTGTGAGCGTAACATTTCTAAAACCTGTAATGTCTTTGTTGCTGTCAACTACAGCCGCTTTGCTGGCGCTAACTGTTCCAGCCGTAACACCGTCCAACTCCGAGATGCCAATAAGAGAACTAAAATCAGTGACAGCGGCTCCTGAGCCAGCGCCGTCAGCTAAAATAATNGCAGAGTTNTCCGCAAGAATAGTGACGTTGGCCCCCGACCCTTGCGTAATAGACAAAGATTGATTGGTNCTGTTCAGAATCATATAGATTCTGGCCTTGTCGTTTTGCTGCAACGTAACGGTGCATGTACCGCCCGGAGACCCTGTAAACTTTATAGCTTTGTAATGCCCGTCAGACAAAACTGACGTGGTTGACAATTCCAAAGTATATGAAGTAGCAGACAGAGCAATTGAAACAAATCCGTTCGAAGCACGGTCTATAATATCAAAGTTGTTATTGGTGCTGTCGCCCCATGTGCCAGACTCATCACCCGTTGATATTTTCTTGAGCGCGTTTGCTGCAGTGTATGTAGCCATGATGTGACCTCAGCTATAAATTTAATTGGACTATACCCATACTTCTGCTTCTAAGCAACTACGCAGCGATCTCCTCCCAGTTTGGAGACTGAGATGGCGTAATGGCAGAGAATCCTGAAGACTGGCTCGGAATAATTTGACCCCAAACAAGGACCGAACCAACGGCGCTGGTGCCAGCAACACCCGTAACCGATATGTTGTGCTTTTGTATTAAAGTTACCGAACCAACGGCGCTGGTGCCAGCAACACCCGTTACTTGAATGTCGGCTTCTACACTAACAGTGCCAACAGCACCCGTACCAGCAACACCCGTAACCGCAACGTCAGCGGGAATATTGCCAAAACCAGCAATGGAGTTGTCAGCTAGTGGGGCAAACCCTAACATCAGCTAGGCTCACTAGGCCAATCGCCACCGCTACCATCCATGTTAGGATAGTTTAGGTTGGGCCAGTTGGCGTGGGCGGTTATATCACGCAGAGCGGTGCGGTACGTTGACCATGCACTAGGTACAGCCCCGCCGCTTTCAAGCGCCTTAGTCACCACCCA
>JGI24513J20088_1000170_pt1 | contig 10747 bp, 24 predicted proteins | sample LinPmetageLP36_FD_20088 | JGI IMG/M metagenome (IMG submission 20088)
GTACTAATCTCTGCAATGATGTGCAGACTACCCTTCTTTCGTATCTCAATTGTGTTATGGTTTGTAAACCTAACATCAATTCCTGAAGGTGTCCAAATATCTAATAAGTTTTCCATTTCATTTAATTTATTGATTAATAATTGTGTAAATCTAGAACAAATAAATGACAATTCCTAATTTCGCTTAGTATAATATTTTGTAAGCTTATATTTAGTCATGTCATTTTTATATCTTCTAGGTTTACGATAGTCAGGAATCAGGCTAGTTAGCTTAGAATTTATTTCTATTCTATTGCTAGGTCTGAACCACTCATCCATATCAATGAGAGCATTCTTTTGTATCTCATTCATTTGCCTAACCTCTTTCATTTGCTGAATAAGGTATTGACTTAAAGATTGCTTAGACATGTCCTCCTATCTTTAGTTCTTTGCAATCATAACGCCATTCTGAATCCATGTTTTCATCTGTCCAATGACCTGAATGCATTCCGATTCCTTCTTCATGCTCTTCCTCTTCTAATGCTCTATAGATGCTGTTGCTGTAAAGCTCAGGATTCTTATTTAAATAATCACCTACATCATTTGCAGGGATGTCATTTGGTATATTAATAGCTATTTTTGTAGTTTTAAAATACACTTGTCTTGCACTTATTGTTACTTTCATTTTATTTAATTTAAATTCTAGCAATATTGCTATTGTGGGTAGAGAGGAAACGAACCTCTCTATGCACCATGCTACCCTTCTTCTCCTGAATCTCTCTGAGCCTCTGTCCATGCATCTGATTGATACTTCTTAACATCGTCATCAGTAAATTCCTGTGAATGTATAACTTTCTTTAAAGCTCTTGAATGTGCTATCTCATCAATAGATGTAAACACTTCGCCTGTTATATATTCACTTGTCATTGCCTCATCTAACATCTCTTGAGCCTGTGTTTCAGTTACGTTATAGTTTTGAGAGACATCATGTGTTGACCAAAGATTGTCTACATAGTAACCTCGTAGCTTTAGCTCTTCTCTTAAATCTTGGTCTGTTGCGTTCATTAATTTTTTCATGATTTAGTTTTATTTATTATTAATTTTAGTTTATTAATTACTATGTCTAAAGCTTCTCCATCAGGGTTCTTGTCCTCACACCTATACACTTGTGTTGGGTCTTCTACCATATCTATGAGTAAAGAAATTTTAAGAATCATTAAGTTCATTAGTGTTTGCTTTTCATCAATCTTATCTATGATGACGTCAAACTTTTCACAACCACACCTTGAATGTTCTTCTAAACAAGGTGTGTTGTCTCTCAGGTCTCGTAAGTCTTGCATTATATCTTTCATGACATTTGACGTTTAGGGAATCTTAGCTCATCCATTTGGTTTTGGAACAGCTCCTCCATTATTTCAAAATCATACATTCTGATATCACCTTCCTCTGCATAGCATTTAGGAATCTTTATGGCATTCATATCTTGACCTATTGTATGGCGTAGCTTACCTACCTTCTCTTGATACATCTTGATATCATTAGTAAGCTTAGCATTCTCTTGCTCTAAGAAATCTACGTTGAGCTGTAGTAGAGCCATTTTATTATTATCTGTCATAGTTTTATTTTTTAAATTTATTAGGATTACGTTTAGCTCTCTCATCGTCACTTATCCATTCTTCAGGAATCTTTTGGCTGTAGTTCAGACAAAGACCACCATCATGGTCATGACTTGGTTCATGCTTCCACCATTTGTCTAAAAAATTGATTCGTACTGCAATCCAAAGATGTAGAGTACCACTAGCATATGCATCGGCATCAGCCTGTGAATGAAATTTCATGGCTTCACCATTCTTTTTAATTATTCGTAGTTTCTCTTCATCTAAGATTACCCACAGGTCTGTTTTTCTCAAACCTTCTTTTTTTGATTTGTCAAAAAATGTGTTCATAATGTTTAGTATTAAATTGCTGTTTCATCCTTTTGGAATCATCAGACAGAACAATATATTCTGTTACAGCAAGCAGTTTGAATTCATGCTCAGGAATCATTATTAACATTGCAAATATAATAATAATATTTGAAATAGACAAGAATTGATCTTTTTATACACCATCCTCTCTCTCTAGTCTCTCTGTTTCAGTCTCAAATTGTGATTGATATTCATCAGAGTTTTTATGTATTCTATTATCATTATCATTAACAATCTTATCTCCTATTTTATAGTATTCAGGATGCACTTCTGACTGCCATGTTAATTGCCTGTCTTCTGTTGTATATACTTGGAAGACTACACTATCCATAACGTCATTATAGATGGTATCATATTTGTAACGATGCACATCTCTGTTTACTGATGATACAAAAGCTTTTAGTCTTTTTGCCGATACCTTATCATCCATGTTTTTGATTAAGAATTCAAGCATCTCTTCCCAATGACCATCAAGCTTTGTCCAATCATGCATTCCAAAGGTATTACCATTGCCATTGTTATTATATTCATGGATTAGATTAGTCATGCATCTTAACAGCTCACCATGTATCGTCTGTGCGTTATGTGTATGAGGTATAAGTTTATCCATGTGCATCTTTAACAGCTCACCATCGTAAGCTCCTGTTCCCGCCCAATAGCTATTTTTGTATTCGGTTTTTAATTTAATTTTAATCATGATTATAGTTTTGTAGTTGTATCACTATCTCTACGCTGTAGTGATTTAAGCTCTTCATTGTAATGAAGGTAAAATAAGTTTGCTACAAAGATTATCAGGCATAGGTTAAATCCTAGCATGAACATCCATAACATCCAATCTCCAATCCCATCTATATCAATAAAGACATGGAGCATAACTTTGACAGCCATTACGCTGACCAAAGCTGTTGCAACAAAACATGCTGTTGCTTCTAAATAAATTCTACTTTTTTTCATAATGTTTAATTTTAATTTTAAGTTAAGACGTCTCAATTAAGAGACGTTTCGCTGTTCCTCAGCTCGTCAGTTAACTTGATATTACTTCTTGGTCTTGAGATTCAAAAGCTATCATGTCATATGCAGGAGAGTAAACTTTCTTCACTCCTTGTTTAGTAACTATGTATTCTATTTTTGCTTCTTCTCTAATCTTATCTCTATAATCTAAATCTAAAAGTTTTCTGCTGTCTTCAGTTGACATAATTATAGCTGATATAAGATTTGTTGCTAGGTCATAACCATTCATAAAGACTTGGTATTCTGCTGTCATAACATTCATTACTTTGATTGGTTTTGCATCTGTATTTTTGGTAAAAGGAGATTTCATAATATTTATTTTTAATTAAGTTAAGACGTCTCAATTAAGAGACGTTTCGTCCTTCAGGACTCATCAGTTAACTAGACTGCCTGTGATTCTAATTCTTGGTCTCTTTGGCACAAGTTATCATAGATGAACCAATACATCAATTGGATTCCTGCTTCTGTAAGTTTAGCATCTAATGACTTGCCTTGTACACCATTCTCTTTTTGTGCATCATGCCATCCTAATGGATAATATTGTGCTGACAATGAATTGACATGACCTGAGTAATTGAAGAACCATTGGTTATGTGATACCTCTGTGATATCTTTTTCTTTCATGTCATATCCATGCATTGAAATTTCTGTAGCTCTTGCCATGATTTTGAATAATTGTTTTGTAGTTTTCATAATGTTTTATTTATTTATTTATATTAAGTTAAGACGCCTCTCGGCGTTTCGTCCTTCAGGACTCGTCAGTTAACTATTTGTCAAGATAAGTTTAACACCTTTCTGTGCCTGTGTCATCGCTGAGATAAGTGACTTCTCATGACTTGTCTTGATGTACTTAATCCATCCGTTAATATATGCTTGAGAATTTCTCTCATTGTCTTTAGGATTAATCTTAGCGACAGATACAAGATACATAGCTCCAATCTCAGCAACAAGTTCTTCTTTTGAATAAGCTACCTTGTCATTCTGCTGTGCATCAGCAAATCTGTTTAGCCTAGACTCATGTCCTGTAGAATGAATCATCTCATGGAACAATGTCTTGTAGTAATCATCTACTGATGTCTTCTTAGCAAATTGCTCTTTCTTTGGCATCTGAATCACATCTCTACTAGGATAGTAACATGCTTGGTTAGTTTGTCTCTCTTGAATCTTTACCTTAGATGACAGCACATAATCAGATATAATCTTCTCACATGTGTCAATTGGTTTAACATCTAGATTGTCTTCTGTTGCACCTTCAATAACTTCTCTGCATGGTTCAACTCCATCAATTTGGTCTACATTGAATACTGCTGTTGTTACTAGATTGAATGCTACTTTCTCAGCATCATGTTTAGTTTTACCTGCAGGAATCTTGTTCTCAAAGTACCACTTGCCATCTATCAAGAAAGATATGTTCTGTCTAACTACACAAGTTGACTTCTCACCTCTTCTTACCTGACCTCCTAAAGTCTTAGCTCCAACATATGTCAGCCATTCGTTAGATTTGTATCCTCTCTGCATACATGTTGCATTCAATAAGAATACATTGACGCCTGAGTATGCTCTCTTGCTGTTTCTATTGATTGGATGTTCTACGTCTCCATGAACATTTGTCCATGCCTTGAACCATTGTAAACCTGATTTTTTTAACCCGTCTATGACTATCTGATTGACCTTCTGATAGTGATTGATTTTTGCAAATTTTTTCATAATGTGTATTTTTTTATTTAATTAATATGGTTCAAAGATAGTTTAATTTTCGTCAATTCAAAGCATTATTTAATATAAATGTTAAGTTGACTGCGTAATGTGTTGAGGATGAGGTAGTTAGCTATGCGTATTTCACTACGATTTGTTTGCCTAGATTACACATGGATGGGATATACTCTTAAATGTCTTGGTCATTTAATAGAATTATAAGTTTACTATGGTAATAATTGTGAGGTAAGGGAAGGTCATGCAGTAGTAATGACAGGTCAACTAGATGTAGAAGGTAGAGGTGTGCATGTGCTGTGCTATAGAGCTGTGACAGGGAGCTATCCCTAGAGAAATTTGAAAAAAATCTGACTGCAATGGTCAAAAAGAATGACCCCCCTGTTAAAAAAAAATCGTTTTCCTTTTGCCGGGTCGGTGCGTGAGATGGGGGGGAGTCTAAATACTACATATATCTCAAAAAATTTTGTACCTTAGCAAAAAATAAAAGTCATGAAAAAGTTAAGTAAAGATTCAAAGAGGTCAAACGTAATGGACGGACTGTATATAAAAAACGGTAGAGAAATTAATGACAGACAAGATAGTCAAACAGGAATTGCTCAAGCGTCTATGTATAGAAAGCAAATGAAAAAGCAATATAAAATAGATTGTATTGCAGACGGTATTGAAAGAGCTAAGATGCGTATGGATGGTAGAAACTATTTTGGAATGTAATAAAAGTATATGTGTGTTGATTGGAAAAGGGGGGACTTTAGTTAGTCCTCTTTTTTTTTGTCACATACTTGACATTGCTGTGTTGATTTTGTGTTGATTTTAAAATTTGTAATTAATTGTTAATCAATAGACTATAAAATTAAATGTTGAAATGTTGATTTTAAACCAAAAATGAAATCAAAAATAAAAATATATTCCACAGTAAAGAAGAGAGAGAGAGTAGAGCTTACATATTATTAACACAGTTTATTATTCCAATAAGTTTTATTATCTTTGTCTAAATTAAATCCAATACACTATGAATCAAATGCAGATGCCATCAGGCTTCAATCCCAAAGATTTATCTTTTGGGAACAAAGGGAGAAACAAACTAATCTCCGGAATAACACAAATCGCTAACGCAGTAAAAAGTACATTAGGACCGAGAGGTAATACGGTGCTTATAGAATCTGCATATGTAACGGGAGGACTTACAGTAACTAAGGACGGTGTAACCGTAGCCAAGGCTGTAGACTTAGTTGACCCGGTAGAAAATCTTGCGGTACGCATGATGAAACAAGCGGCAGACAATACAGCCTCATCGGCAGGTGACGGAACAACAACAGCTATAGTATTAACAGAAGCATTAGTTAAGCAAGGTGACTTACTAATGGACGATACCACAAACAGAGCTGAGGTTCTAAAAGAAGTTGTTAGTGAGACTGAGGTTGTAATAGAAAAATTAAGAAAGGCTTCTAAAAAAATTACTAATAAAAGATTACTTGATGTTGCTGTTATTTCAGCAAACAATGATAAAGTAATTGGTAAGGTAATTGCTGATACATATAGAGATGTTGGTAAGAACGGTATCGTTACTGTAGAAAAATCCGAGTCAAGTAAAACATACAGCGAATCAACAAATGGTGTTAAGATTGAAAGAGGATGGACATCTCCGTTATTTATAAATAACCAAAAGAAAGATGAGTGTGTGCTTGACAATGTAAAAATATTGGTGAGTGATGCTGAGATATCTAACGTCTTAGCAATTGAAAATATTCTTAAACCAATAATTAATGAGCAAAAAAAATTATTAATCATTGCTCCGATGTCAACTAATGTTGTAAATACTTTAGCTGCTAATGTTGTAAAGAACGGTTTACAGATTTGTGTAATAGGTCCTCCATCATTTGGGTATAAACAACATGAGCTTATGCAAGACATAGCAGTATCGGTTGGTGCTAAATATTTTTCTGAGAAAACAGGTGATGACTTATCATTAATTTCGTTTGATGATTTAGGACATGCAGATAAATGTATTGTTGGTAAAGAGTCTAGTATTCTTATAAAGTCTAATAATGATGGCGTAGATGTAAGTGAGAGGGTAAAACAATTATGGGATGCTCATGAAATAGCAACTAATAAATCAGACAAAGAATTTATATTATCTCGTATTGCTTCCTTAAGCGGAGGAATTGGTGTGATATATGTAGGCGGTCAAACAGATATTGAACAAAAAGAATTATTTGATAGAGTAGATGATGCAGTATGTGCTGTTCGTTCTGCTATGTTAGAAGGAATACTACCGGGAGGTGGTGTAGCTTTATATGATATAGTAGAAAAATGGAAAAAGATAAATTCAAAAGAAGATGTCATGGCAGTAACTAATGTATCTAAATCAAAAAAAATTGCTGACGCAATTTTATATAACTCATTATATTCGCCTTTAACACAAATTTTAGAAAATGCAGGTACTACAATAACAGAACACTATCAGGCAAACAAAGCTGATGGGGTAGGTTATGACGTAAAGAATGAGTACTATGGTGAAATGATTGACATGGGAATTATAGACCCAATGAAAGTTACAAAGAATGCATTACAAAATGCTGTATCGGTTGCGGTTACTATATTATCTACTAACGCTATTATTACAATGGCAAGAACATACGAATCAAATGATAGCAATTAATAAATACATAATAGCTGAGAATATAAAAGAAGAAATGAAAACCTCATCAGGACTTTTATTATCGGAACATGATGCAGAACAATTTAGATATTGTAAAGCTAAAGTTATAACTCCGGGTACTGAGGTTAGTTCTATTAAAGCCGGTGATATTATTTATTATGATAAACGAGCAGGATATCAAATGGTGCTTGAAGGAATGACTTGTTCTATTCTTCGGGAGAATGATGTCGTTGTTGTCGTATAAAACTATTCATTTCTTTTATTTGATTACGATATACTTTATCAGTATATGATACGTTAACTTTAAACAAAGGATTTGCGGAAGGAGATTCAGGTAATGGAGCACCGTTTAATTTTTTATAAACTGATTCAATAACTTTATTAGCTTTAAAGCTTAGTGAATATAAAGTTTTATGTCTACCCGTTCTTTTTCTAAAAACTTCTATCCATTGTTTTTTTAATAATTGGTCAAACCTATTTATATTCCAACTTAGTAATTCGTCAAATTCTTTAAACTTGTCTTTACCAAAATACTTTTCTGAATGTAAAAACAAAAGCATTTCTAACTCGCTAGTACTTAAATTATATTTTGATTTTACAAAATAACGAACAACTCTCCAATATTTTAAATAATCTTTTTGCATTTAATTAAATTTGTATCTTTGTCAAAAGTAATATAAAATACTTAAAACTATGGCTGATAAAAAAAACATAAATCCGGACGAAGAAGTAAATGATAATAATAATAATAACTTCAAAAATCTTATAGCTGATTATTTAAAAGGTCAAAGAGATGAGGTCGGAAATGAAGAGATGGGAGATAAGCCTTCTGAATTTGATAAACTAAATAAAAAGAAAACCACCAAACAAAGAGTTACAGGTTTAGCTAGTTTAGGAAACAACACATTCAAAAGAAACAAAGCATCTAGAAGATACGGTAGAAGCAGAAACGCATAATGATGAAAGAATATAAAATAGTAAAGATGAAACATTTATTATTAGTTCTTGTTTTAAATACTATAATAATGCTTTTAATAGAAAGTTGTTAATGTCAATAGTAAATTCTATTTACGAATATACAGATAATGCAATATGGTACGGAGATATTCCGGTTATGCATGATGCTGAAACAAAGCTAATGCAAGATTATGCTGCATTGATAACAAAAAATGGCGGCGATATATTAGAAGTTGGTTTTGGAATGGGTATATCAGCTGACGCTATAATATCTCAAGGGGTAAAGTCTTATACTGTAATAGAAAAAAATATACATCATTACAATAAAGCTCTTGCATGGGCAGAAGATAAATCTAATGTAACAGTATTCTTAGGAGATTGGATAGATGTTATACCAACAATAACAGCAAAGTTTGATGGAATCTTTCATGATACCTTTAAAGACGAAAATTACGAAAAATTTCTTGACTTTTGCAAACCAATTGCAAAAGATAATTGTTTGTTAAGTATGTTTTATTTTGGAATAAACAATTATTTAAGAGGCAACTCAAACTACATTACTATAGAACATAGTGATGATGCAAAGAAATATATGGAAATAGAATATTTACCTAACGAAATAATTTACACAACATTAATTAATAATAAATGGTCAGCTAATAGTATAGACCCTGTTAATTACTTTAGTCCTGTAAGCGGGAAAAAGAAATGAACATTGTAATTGCTATTTGCTTAAATGTTTTAATGTTTTTATTATTAATTTTACAAAATAACGAACGAGAATAATTATGGCTAAAAAGAAAAGTAAAAAAAAAATAAATGTTAAATCTAAACCTAAAAGTAAAAAGGGTAAAAAAATGAGTTACTAATGGCAAAGAAAAAAATGAAGAATCCATGTTGGAAAGGCTTTATAGCTTATGGAATGAAAAAAGGTAAAGGCGGAAAACCTGTGCCAAATTGCGTGCCAAAGAAAAAGAAATAACATGGCTAAAAAATTTAAAGTACATAACATGTATAGCAAAACAGGTTTAGTAAAAAAAGCTACAACCATGAAACAACACTTAGCGTTAAAGAAAAAAGGCTATACCCATAAAAAAAAGAAATGAGTAAATTAAGTAAAGGACAAAGAAAGATTGCAAGAATGGCGATGCCTTTTGATAAAATTACAGGAGCTGATTTTAAAGTTCTAAAAATGAAAAAACAAAAGAAAGGTAAAAAGAAGTAATGGCTATAAGAAAAACCACCAAAGGTAAAGGTGCAAATTATAGACCTACAAAGAAAGGTGCAGGAATGACAAAGAAAGGGGTTGCCGCTTATCGTAAAGCAAATCCCGGTTCTAAGTTAAAAACAGCTGTTACAGGAAAAGTTAAGAAAGGAAGTAAAGCGTCTAAAAGAAGAAAGTCTTATTGTGCAAGAAGTTTAGGTCAATTGAAAAAAAGTAGTGCGGCTACAAGAAACGACCCTAACTCTAGAATCAGACAAGCAAGAAGGCGTTGGAAGTGTTAAAAAATTTAAAATAAAATATTAGTATCTTTGTCAAATAAATTATCGTTATGAGTAAGTTTAAAGATTTAGTTAAAAAATTAATGGGACAAGGAAAGTCTAAAAAAGCTGCTCAAGCTATTGCTTATAGTATAGGAGCAAATAAGTACGGTAAAAAAGGAATGGCAAGAAAAGCACAAGCAGGAATGCGTAGAAGCAGAAATGCATAATTATAAATATAAAAATTAAAAAAATGGCACAAGGTTATAATTCAAGATTAGATGAGTCTCTAGGCATGAAGCACAGAGGTAAGCACAAACAAAGTATGAAATCTCGTAGAGATGAAAGTAAAGCTATGTCTAAAAAAGATTACGGACATGCTTATGGTGGAGACCATGGAATGAAGTATGAAGGACATTTAGGTTCTAACAGTAGAAATATTAGAAAATAGAAATGAAAGCAATGTGGTGTAAATTTAAATGTGGTTGGAATTGGTTATTATCTAAACTTTATTTTGATGTTACAAGCTGTCCTTACAAATTGTGTTCATGTGATACAAAAGTAAAAAAGAAAAAAGGTGGCAAAAAAAAGTAAAGGTCTAGGTGATTCTATACAAAAACTAACTAAAGCAACAGGAGTTGAAAAAGTAGTGAAAAAAGTAGCTACAGCGGTTGGAGTTAAAGATTGTGGATGTAATAACAGACGAGATTCATTAAATAGACTTTTTCCTTATAGTAAAAATTAATATATAACAAAACAAATAAATAAAAAAAAATGGCAACAATACCAAGCAGTCAAAAATTTCATACAGTAAAATCTACTGTTGATACAGAAAACAGAGGTTCTGCATCTTTAAATGCAAACAGAACAATATTTACAATGCAAGATATCCAAGATACTGTAACAGCAGGTGGAGGGGTTGACGGTTCAGGAACAGCAGGAAAAATTTCAAAATGGCTAGATGCTAATACTGTTACTGA
>JGI24513J20088_1000173_pt1 | contig 10611 bp, 11 predicted proteins | sample LinPmetageLP36_FD_20088 | JGI IMG/M metagenome (IMG submission 20088)
CAACTGCTACAGAAGCAGTTTCTATTGTGTTTACTGACTTTGTTAATTTTCTATTATCAAATACAGCGACAGTTACAAATTTCATGAACGCTTTATTTAAAGACCCTCAAAAAACCTTAACAGAGTTTGCACAACAAATACAACAAGGCGTTATTGATAGGTTTAATCAGCTTTTAGAAGTCTTTGGATTAGTTGGTAAGGCATTAGGTCATTTGGTCAAAGGAGAGTTTGGAGAAGCGTTTGAAAGCATTAAAACAGCAGGTAAAGAAGTTGTTGATGTATATACAGGTGTTGATGGTAGTTTTGATAAGGTTGCAGAATCTGTGACCAATTATACTAAACAAGTTTTAAAAACAGCAAAAGCAAATGTTGACTTAGCAAATAGTGCTGAGTTAGCAACAGCTAAAAACCAAGGACTACTAGAACAATTTGATTTTGAAAATGAAAAACTTAGACAAATAAGAGATGAAGAAAGAAACAGTATAGCAGATAGAATAAAAGCAAATAATGATTTAAGAGATAACCTAGCTAAACAACAAAAATTGATGTTAGCTAATGCTCAAATTTCTATTGATGCTGCTAATGCACAACTTGCAAAAGACAAAGATAATATTCAATTTAAAAAACAACTTATAGAAGCTGAGAATGAACTAGCTGCTGTAAAAGCAACGATAGCAGGTTTTGAATCAGAATTTAAAGCTAATGACCTAGCACTAGACAAAGAAAAAATAGAACTAACAAATAGTAAACTAGAAAGCGAAGCAAATCTAAGTGTAGAAAAAAAGCGAATGAACGCTGAACAGATTGATGATGATTTAGCTAGATTATTAAAAATGCAAGAAATAGATGCTGCTGAACAAGTGTTACAAGAAAATAGATTACAAAGAATTTTAAATGAAGCAGGAGAGGGTACACAAGCCAAAGTAGATGCACAAATTGCTCTAGATGAATTTATGTCAGAATCAGACCAAACAAATTTAGACAGGCAAACAGAAATAGTAGAAGCACAAACTGCTTTAGAAGAAAAGAAAAGAGCAGACAAAGAAAAAACATTTAATGACTTACTTACAATTGCAGGTGCAGAAAGTAAACTTGGTAAAGCTATTTTAGTTGCAAAACAAGCTCTAGCACTTAAAGAAATGATTATGGAAATGAAGTCAACTTTGTTTTCAGCTAAACAGACAGTTACAAAAGCATCGTTAAAAGGAGCAGAAGCAACAGCAGATAGTGCATCAGGATTAGCAAAAACATCTAGTGCTTTACCTTTTCCTGCAAACATACCTTTAATTATAGGTTATGTAGCACAAGCAGTTGGTATTATTGGTGCAGTTAAATCAGCAGTGAGTTCTGCAAAATCAGCAGCATCTTCAGTTGGTGGAGGAATACCATCAGTAGGAGGAGAAATAACAGCACCCACAGCAGCAGCAGGTTCTGCTCCACCTGACATGAGTTCTGTAGGAGGTTCTGGTTTTAATCAATTAGCTGATGCCATAGGACAACAAAATCAACAGCCAATACAAACATTCGTAGTAGCTAGTGATGTTACAACTGCTCAAAGTTTAGATAGAAATATTATAGATGGGGCAACTTTATAAATACAAATAATAATTAAAAAATCGTTATACAATTATGAGAATAGTAGAACTAGTCCTAGATGAGGACCAAGAGATGACAGGAATTGAAGCCATCTCTATCGTAGAATCACCTGCTATTGAAGCAGACTTTGTCGCACTAAAAGCTGATGAAATAAAATTAGCTGAAGTCAACAAAGAGAAAAAAATATTAATGGGACCATTACTTATCCCTAATAAACCAATCTTTAGAAACTCAGACGACCAAGATGATTACTATATTTATTTTAGTAAAGATACAGTAGAAAAAGCTAGTCAATTATATTTAAAGAATGGTAATCAAAATAATTCAACGCTAGAACACAAACACAATTTAAGTGGATTGAGTTTAGTAGAATCATGGATAGTAGAGGACACTAAAATGGATAAATCAAAAAAATATGGATTCAATGTTCCTGTTGGCACATGGATGGGTTCTATTAAAGTAAACAATGATGAGGTCTGGAACGAGTATGTCAAGACAGGTAAAGTAAAAGGTTTTTCAATAGAAGGATATTTTGCAGATAAAATGGATACTCCAAAGGACTCAGTAGGTTTGTCTAAAGATGAAAAATTAATCAATCAAATAAAAGAAATATTACAATCATGATTACACCAGAAAAATTTGGAAAAATATTAAATAAACTTCCTAAAGAAAAAACTGAATTATCTAGTTTAGAAAAAGTAGAGTTAAATCTAAAAAACGCTGAATCTTTTATAAGTCAAGCTAAAAAAAATACTAGCAATAAAAATCAATCTTTAGCATCATACAAACAAATAGCAAAACTAGCAACAGGAGAATTGAGTAAAGTCAAAGGGGGTTTAAAAACTGCTGAAACATTAAACAAAGGATTAATGAAAGCGTATCAGGAAGCTAAAGATATTAAAAAATCTATGGACCAAGCAGGTATCAATTCTGCTCCCCTTGATAAAAGGTTAAAAGAAATACAAAATGCAGGAAATGATTTACAAAATAATATAATTGCATTTCAAAATATGGAAAATCTTTTTAATAGAATATAATGAATAGAAGAATAGATAATTATATTCCTGCAAGAAGTAGTCCAAGAAGTTCTACTAGAGCGTGTTTATGTAAAAATAAATTAACCTATTCTAGAGAGTGTTGTAATCAAGACATCATGAATCAGGGCATTGGTGTAGTTACCAAAATAACTTAAAAATACAAAATTAATTAATTAAATCGTTATACTATATATTATGAAAAATCAAGAAATGGTAAATAAAATTAAAACACTTTTAAATCTTGAGGTAAAACTTGAAGAAATGAAATTGGAAAATGGCACCATAATAGAAGCTGACTCATTTGAAAAAGGTAAAGAAATCTTTATTAAAACAGATGATGAAAAAGTAGCTATGCCTGTTGGAGAATATATCTTAGAAGATGGCAAGTTACTTGTCGTTGAAGAAGAAGGAATTATTGCTGACATGAGAGACCCATCTGATGGAGTACCTGCTAAAGAAGATGCAGGAGAAGAAAAAGATGATGATTATAAAAAAGAAGAGACTGAGGACTTAGAGGAAAAAGAAGAAGAAGAAAAAAAGATGGCTGATGTTGGCGATTGGGAGGGTATGGAAAAAAGAATCCAAAACCTTGAAGATGCAATAGCAGACTTAAAAGGAGACAAAGAATCTAGAATGGAAGATGAGGAAGAAGTAGAAATGGATAACGACACTACTAGACAACCTAAATCAAGAACCATCAAAGAAGAATTTGAAAAAGAAGAATTATCTGCTGCTGCTGAACCAATCAAACATAGTCCAGAAGCTACTTTTGGAGAAGTAAAGCAAAGAATCTTTGGTCAAGGAAAATATCAAACAACTCTAGACAGAGTTTTAAGTAAACTAAATAAATAATAAAAAAACAATAAAAAATGAGCACATTTAACTATTTATCAAATGATGAAGTTCGCAACCAAGTTGCACAAAGTTACTATACAGCGACAGGAGATATTTCTGAAGCTGACTTAGGTAATGACCACAATGTCGCAGTTGATGGTCTAACTATTGGTATTCCATTAATTACATCAGGTAATCTTGGATGCACAATATTTTTNAGAAACACAGGNGCAGATGGAAACAATATCTTAGTTGTATCTCCAAAAAACACAAATAAAATTATAGGAGGAATGACACAAGCATCAGCAGTATTTCATGCTTCAGGTGTAGCAGGAAAAGATGTAATAAATACAAAAGCCACATCAAAAAAAGGAGACTGGATTGCACTTAGAGCAGTATCATTAACAGAATGGTACATTATAGGTGGTCAAGGAATCTGGGCATCAGAATCATAATAAATAAAAATCTAAAAATTAATAAAATGAATAATAGAAAAATTGAATTAGCAACTGCAGCGAATATCACAACTACCTANGCAGGGGAGTTTGCAGGAGAATATATTGCTGCTGCTTTATTGAGTGCATCAACTATTGATGATGGTGGTCTAACTGTAAAACCTAATATTGCTTTTAAAGAAGTGATTAAGAGATTAGATACAGGAGCAGTAGTTTCAGATGCTTCTTGTGATTTTAATCCAAACTCAAGTGTAACTCTTACAGAAAGAATTATACAACCAGAAGAATTACAAGTTAATCTTCAATTATGTAAGAAAGACTTTATTAACGATTGGGAAGCACAGTCAATGGGATATGGAATGGGAAGAAAACTTCCTCCAAAATTTAGCGACTTTATGATTGCTCATGTAGCAAATCAAGTTGCCCAAAAAACAGAGCAAACTATCTTTACAGGGGTAGCTGCTAATGCAGGAGAATATGATGGATTTGAAACATTAATGACTGCTGATGGAAACATTCCTGCAAGTCAAGATTTGGCTGCAGTTGGTGGTGGTGGAATTACTGCTGCAAATGTTATACAAGAATTAAGCAGAGTTGTTGACGCTGTGCCATCTGCACTATATGGAAAAGAGGATTTATTTATATATATTCCAAGTTCAGTAGCTAAATTCTATGTACAAGCTCTTGGAGGGTTTGCTGCAAATGGTTTAGGAGCAAATGGTGTTAACGCACAGGGAACACAATGGTGGAACAATGGTTCACTTTCAGTAAATGGAGTGAAAATATTTGTTTGTCCAGGAATGTCTAACAATCATATGTTCGCAGCTCAAAGAAGCAACTTATATTTTGGAACAGGATTACTTAACAACATGAACGAAGTTAAGGTAATAGACATGCAAGATATAGATGGAAGTCAGAATGTAAGATTTGTCATGAGATTTAGTGCTGCAGTTCAGTATGGAATTTCTGAGGACTTAGTTTACTATTCTTAAAAATTAAATTAACCAAAGACTTGGGTAAGTGGGATTATACTTACTTACCCTTTTTTTTAAAATAAAAATAAAATTATGGCATGTGCATTAACCACAGGAAGAAAAGTACCTTGCAAATCAGCATTTGGGGGCATTAAGACAGTATATATGGCAGATTTTCCTGTCGCAGCTACTATTAATGCAGACCAAACAATTGATGCTTTCACAGGAAGTGTAAGTTGGTTTGAATTTGATTTAAAAGGAAATTCTTCATTAGAAACAACAATAACAAGTTCTAGAGATAATGGAACAACTTTTTATACNCAGACTTTAAATATGACATTAACATATTTAGATAATGCAACTAAAAATGAATTACAATTAATAGCAGTAGCTAGACCTGTGATAGTCGTTGAAGACTATTATGGAAATCAATTCCTTTGTGGTCTAGAGAATGGCATGGAGGTAACTGGTGGTACAATAGTTACAGGAGCAGCAGCAGGAGACCTATCAGGTTTTACATTAACAATGGAGGGAATGGAAGAAACTGCACCTTATTTTGTTGATGCAGGAGTAGTAACTGGAGCATCTGCACAAATCGTTCCAAATTAGAAACTCATTCTAATTAATCTTAAAACAAGCACTCTAATGGGGTGCTTTTTTTATTTTTACAAATAAAGGTTTTAAATTCGTTATACTAGTATGATTGTACTAAATACAACAACACCCCAAACGCTAAAAGTTATACCAAGAGAGTATGTAGCTGAGTTTACTTTTGCATATACTGATGATTCCACTAATGTGGCAACAGAGATACCAATTTTAAATGCACAAACATCAGGTAATTATCTAACATGGTCGCAAAGTTTCAATCCTACTTTGGTTTTAAATCATTTTTATGATATTGAACTATTTTCTGACTATGCTTTTTGGAATACGAATTATAGTTTATGGGAAAATTTTAACGAGTTATGGAATGATACTAGTAATTTTAAGAATGTATTTTATAGAGACAGAATTTTCTGTACAGACCAATTAGTTGACCAAAAAAATGGCGATTTTTATGACATTAACAAAGGGCAGTTTGTAACTACAAATGCATTTAATAATGAGTATATTGTAACATCATGAAAAAAAATTTAAAAAGAAATAAAAAAGGACAATTTATAAGACATTCTTCTGAATATAGTTTTGTCAATTTAAGCACCTATACCTCTCCAGAAATTATAGAAGTTAAGAATAAAGAATGGGTTGAGTATGGTGCAGATAATAACTACTTTCAGTTCCTTATAGATAGGTACAATGGAAGTCCAACAAATAATGCAGCAATAAATGGTATAAGTCAACAAATTTTTGGTAAAGGACTAAACGCTACAGATTCATCTAGAAAACCAAATGAGTACGCTCAAATGATTTCTTTATTTAAAAAAGATGTAGTTCGTAAATTATGTTATGACCTTAAATTAATGGGTCAATGTGCTGTTCAAGTTATATACACAAAAGACAGAAGCAAAATAGCTAAACTAGAACACATTCCTGTAGAAACATTAAGGGCAGAAAAAGCAAATGAAGATGGCGATATACCTGCTTATTATTATTACAAAGATTGGGCACATTTAAAACCAAATGAAATACCAAAAAGAATACCTGCATTTGGGATGTCAAAAGAAGCGATAGAAATATATTATATAAAACCATACAAAGCAGGTTTTTATTACTATGCACCTGTTGATTATCAAGGGGGGTTACAATACGCTGAGTTAGAAGAAGAAATATCTAACTATCATTTGAATAATATTCTTAATGGATTAGCACCAAGCATGCTTATCAATTTTAATAATGGAACTCCAAATCAGGAAGAAAGACAATTATTAGAACAACGAATAGCACAAAAATTCTCAGGCAGTTCTAANGCAGGAAAGTTTATTCTTGCTTTTAATGACAATAAAGAAGCTGCTGCTGATATAACCCCAGTACAATTAAGTGATGCACATCAACAATACCAATTTTTAAGTGAAGAAAGCACAAAAAAAATAATGGTAGCACACAGAATAGTAAGTCCAATGTTACTAGGTATAAAAGACCAAAGTGGATTAGGAAACAATGCTGATGAAATAAAGACAGCTTCACTCTTAATGGATAATACTGTTATTAGACCCTTTCAAGAACTTTTAATAGAATGCTTTGACCATATACTAGCGTACAATGATATCGCTTTAAACCTATACTTTACGACCTTACAGCCATTAGAATTTACAGAAGTTGACACTAAGGTTCAAGATGAAGAAGATATTGAAGAAGAAACAGGTTATGAATTTAGTACAGACCTTAAAACAATAGATGGTAAACAAGCCTACCCAACAAAAGAAGAAGCTATACAAAAAGCTAAGGAAATGGGTTGTGAGGGTTACCACGAACATGAAGTTGAGGGCGATGTTTATTACATGCCATGTATAAATCATGAACAACTTAAAGCACCATGTTGGGATGGATACGAACAATATGGAATGAAAACCAAAAATGGAAAAAAAGTTCCTAATTGTATTCCTATTAAAAACGAAAGTGAAATACCAAAATTATCAGAAGAACAAGGAAACTTAATACTAGAACATTTAAGTGGAGAAGAAGTGGATGATGAGTGGGATATTGCTGATGCTAGAGAAGTGAGTGAAGAAAATGTAAGTGATGAAGAATGGGTAACAGCTAGTTTAGTAAACAAAGAAACCACACTAAGTAAGATAAAAAAATTAATAGGTTTAAAAGATGAAATAGATTCCAAAAAAAAAGGTAGTGCTTGGAGTAATTTAGATTCTATCAATTATAAAATAAGATATCAGTATTATAAAAAATCAAGTGCAAAATCCATACAAAAAGTATATGACCCTGTTACTAAGAAAATGAAAAGAAAAACCTCCTATGAAACTAGAAAGTTTTGTGAAAATATGATGCGATTATCAAGGTCTGGTATTGTTTATAGAATAGAAGATATTGACAAAGCTAGTAGGGCAGGAGTCAATGGTCAGTTTAGTCCTGCAGGAAAAAGCACATACGATTTATTTAAATATAAAGGAGGTTGTTTCTGCAGACATGCTTGGAAGCAAGTATTATTTAAAAGAAAAAAAGGTGCTGAGATTAGTGAGCAATTAAAAAATTATAGAAGAGTTGGCGAAATACCAAAATCTTTCAAACGAAATCCATGGGGAAGCAAAGAAGCATTAAAAGCAACATTTGATTTGTTAAATCATGGTTCATTAAAATACAAATACTAATGGCAACGCAATTATTTATAAATAGAACAGACCTAGTAAGGAACAGCATACTTGACGGGAATGTGGACACAAATAAATTTATTCAATTTGTTTCTTTGGCACAGACTATACATATCCAAAATTACATGGGTACAGAATTATACAATGAATTAATTGGTAAAATGCCAGACATTGATAATAATGCTAATGCAAAATATAAAACCCTGTTAACAGAGTACATACAACCTATGCTGATATGGTTTGCACAAGTGGAATACATACCTTTTGCTGCTTATCAGATTCGTAATGGTGGTGTATATAAACATCAATCAGAAACTAGCGAGACAGTCAGTAAAAATGAAGTTGATTTTTTAGTTGAAAAAGCTAGGACAAATGCTGAATGGTACTCTAGAAGATTTATTGATTACATGGCTTTTAATCAAACCTTATTTCCAAAATATGTTTCAAATAGTAATGATGATATATATCCATCACAAGATGCAACATTTAATGGATGGGTATTATGAGTTATAAAGGAAGTACTTGGAATGCAAAACCAAAAGAAAAAAACTTAAAAAAATTAAAATTATTTTTAAAAAAAATAGAAGAAACAAAAAAATTAAAAAATGGCAACACTAAATAATACAAGAATATCAGATACTTATCATGGTCTTATAAAGACACTAGATAATACTGCAATTTCTGCAACTCTTAAACAACTAAGTGATGGAGATGGAAATGTAACAGGTTTATATTTAAATAATGCAGGAGATTTTAAAGTAACTGCTATTTTAGAATTTGGTTCTTTAAAAGATACAGCAGAAAATATTGTAATCTCAAAGTTTGTAGATGCTGCAGATGGTATAGGGAACAACAATAATGACACATCAATTCCAACATCAAAAGCAATTATTGATTATGTAGCAGGACAAATCACAGCAGAGGACTTAGATTTTAGGGGGGATGATTCAACAGTCTTAGGAGATGTTGATTTAAATAGTCAGGCATTTATTATTTTAGGAACAGCTAATGAGATTGAAACATCAGTAACATCAGCAGGTGGAAATACATTAAAAATTGGAATACCTAGTAACCCTGTATTAACAGGAATAGTCACAGCGACTACTTTTAGTGGAGATTTAAATGGAACTATAAATACAGCAACAACAGCAACAACACAATCAGCAGGAGATAATTCAACTAAGGTTGCAACGACTGCTTATGTAGATACTTTAGATGCTGCTTCTGACCTTGATTTTAGTGGAGATAGTGGAACAGGAGATGTTACTTTAAACACACAAACATTTGCTATCACAGGAACAACAAATCAAGTCACTACAAGTGCATCAAATGAAACTTTGAATATAAGTTTACCAAGTACAGTTCATAGAAATTTACAGGGGAATGTTGTAGGTAACTTAACAGGGAATGTTACAGGAAATGTTACAGGAGATTTAACAGGAAATGTAACAGCTACATCAGTTTTAGCAAATGGAGTTACAGCAACTACTCAGGCATCATCAGATAATTCTACAAAAGTAGCGACAACTGCTTATGTAAAAGGTTTAGATAATGCAAGTGATTTAGATATAACAGATGGAACAACAAGTGGAGATGTAAATTTAAACACACAGAGTTTGAGTATTTTAGGAACTGCTAGTCAAGTAGTTTCAACAGTATCAAATCAATCTGTTACTTTAAGTTTACCAAGTTCAATTAATGTCAATTCAGCATCAGCAACAATACTTCAAAATGCTAGGGACATCTCTCTGACTGGAGAAGCTTCAGGGACCATCTCTAGTTTCAATGGGAGTGCAAATGTTTCTGGTGCTGTCACATTGAATAATGATTCTGTAACAGGAAAAGTATTAACAGGATTAGCATCTCCAACAGCTACTAATATTTTAGCAAGTGATTCTATTTTACAGGCGTTTGGAAAAACACAAAGTCAATTAAATACTTTGGCAGGTGGATTGAGGTTCATGGGAACATGGAATGCTACAACAAATAGTCCAACTCTTGCTAGTGGTGGTGGCGAAGCAGATTCAGGAACTACAACAGGAACAGCTACAAATAAATTAATTCAGTCAAGTCAAAATTTTACAAGTACAGTTACAAATGGTGACCAAGTAGTAAATCAAGCATCAGGAGCNACAGCTCTAGTCACAAATGTAGATAGTAACACACAATTAACACTTGATNCAGACATCATGGTTTCTGGTCAAGAATATACAATTGACAACTCTCCTTTTTTAAGTCAGGGTCATTATTTTGTAGTTTCTGTTGGTGGAACATCTTCATTAAATGGATTGTCAAATTGGGCAGTTGGAGATTGGGTTATAGCAGGAGCAGGAAATGTTTGGGAAAAGTTAGACCATACTCAAGTTGATGGAACAGGTACAGTTGGAAACATTACAAAATGGAGTTCTACAAATGTGATAGCTGATTCTATAATGGCAGAATCTGGAAG
>JGI24513J20088_1000178_pt1 | contig 10411 bp, 15 predicted proteins | sample LinPmetageLP36_FD_20088 | JGI IMG/M metagenome (IMG submission 20088)
TTTAGTGTCAATCCAAATACAACTTCAATGAATGTACCAGCATTCCCAGCTCCAATGACTACAGAAGATCCATCTACAAGAATGGCATTAGCTGGTGATAACCCAGACAATCAACTTATAGCAATGCGAGGAATCGCTGGTTTAGGTTAATCTTCTATTAATTCAAAGTTGTTGTTGTCAGCTTCAATGATTGCACCATTCACTTCAAAGTCCATATCATAGCCCATTGCACTTTCACCATTGATATTAATCACTAAATTTCGTGACATTAATCTCAGCAACGCTGCCTGATGATGCAAATTTAATTTGCCAAACAACTCTACCACTTCATTAGGGTGAGTGATTTCGTAAGAAACAGGAGTTTGTTTCTTGGTTTCTTTTTTGCCAAACATCAGGCTGCTGTAACTAAAGATTGATGTTTTAACTCAATCAATACTTTAAGCTGGTCAATCTTAGACCTACGCTCAACAACACAAATCTCTTGCAATAAATTATAAGTGTCCACATCCACTGCTAGGCTTTTACGCCCTTTGGGATATTTAACTTCTTTATCTTCAACTTCCATAGTCTTGCCCTTATTATTTTTATAACATTTGCGCATATTTTATAAAAATTTGAACACATTTGCAACTGTTAATATAAAACTAAGTACACTATTTACATAATTGTAGTAAAAACAATAACTTATAAAAATGTATAAATATTAATATATTAATGTATTAATAGTTGTACTTATTTACAAAAAGTAGTATTCTTTGTATGTGGTAACAATAATTAACAACAAAAAGGAACGAAACATGAAAGCAAAAGAAGCAAAAATGATAGCTCAAAATTTACTAGCTCCTACAGCTGAAGAAATAGCTTATGAAATTGGAGATGCTATAGATAGAGAGGGTTATGATCTGGATGGCTTGAGTGATGCAGAAATAAAAAAAGTACAAAAAGCATTAATGAAATTAGCTGGTTTTTAAGGAGATAGTGTAATGATTGTATATTATGTAAGTGAAGGTAGTGTAGAGGAACGCCCATCGCGATATGTGGCAACATTAGCTGAAGCTAGAAAGTTAAAGAAAAAATATCTTTTGATGCACTTTAAAGAGTATGGCGATCTTGAAACTGCTGATACTTTTTATGTAACGATTGAAAAAGTAAAACTAGATACTAGCAAAGCATCAATATTAAGAATGTTAAATTATGAAGGTAGGTTTGAAATCTCATCTGAGGAGATAGTGTAATGAAGTTAATGACTAAAGAGATACTGGGTAAGCTCAAAAGTAACCCAAGAGATACAGCTGGTAACAAACCATGGCTGAAGTTGTTTAACCCAACTGGNAGCGGTACTTGGTTGATATCAGAAATCGAAGATGATGGTGACACAATGTTTGGCTTGTGTGACTTAGGACATGGCTCACCAGAGTTAGGCTATGTTAGTTTGAATGAGTTAGCTTCACTTAAATTACCTTTTGGTTTAGGTATTGAACGTGATATATCATTTGAGCCAGACAAGGCTTTGAGTGAGTATGCTGATGAAGCCAGATCAAATAGGTATATTATAAGTTAAATAAAAGGTGTACTAGGTCAATTGTGTATTAACAAAATACTCTAAAAACAAAAGTGTACTTGATTGCGACCAAAACTAAAAACCCAAGTCGCAGCCTTTATTTATTTACTGTACAATAAAAAAACTACCTTAGTAGTGTTTTCCCCAGCTAACTTGGATTTTAATTCCTTTTTAAATCCACAACCAAGTTAGTCTGGGGTTTTTTTTGTTTGCAAAATTGTGTAAACTATTACTGTGACAAATTATAATTTCAAAAATTATTTGCTGACCATGCAATCGCATTGGTGTATCAACCAGAACACTTATAAGACTGTGCAAGAGTCTATGCCTATTATCACAAAATTCAAAGCGCAATCAGGTGTTGAAAAATTAGAACAGACACCTATCAATAAAATTGTAAAAAAAATATATCCTGAAGTTTATAAAGTGCCTTTATTTAGAAGGCAGTTTTGCAAAATGTTAGTAGATGAAATCCAGAACATGGGATTTAAACCTAATGATAGTGAGGATGAATTAAGGCAGATACCTGAAATTATACTGCATGAAAAGATGCCAGAGTTACATAGAAATATGTGGTACATGGTACAAACAGTTTTGAATCCAATATTTTTTTCATTGTGGCAAAGACACTGTGCCAACATTGGTTCTATCCAGATAGCCAATTACAACATCAAGGACAAGAAGCAAGGCGCTTATCACCATGATGACTCAGCTGACCTAACTGTGGTTGTGCCATTGAATACAGGCAAGTATGAAGGTGGTGGCACTGAGTTTCATAATTATGGTGTTGTGCCACCCTTACCTACAGGTCATGCATTAATGTTTCCATCTTTTCATATGATGCACAAAGGATTGCCAGTGCAATCAGGCGATAGATATTTATTAGTTTTTTGGTTGTATGACAGGTCCAGAACAGAATATCTTATGCAAAATGGTTTACCATAATTGATCTAAATCAATAGTTTGCACACCTGATATATTATATGGTTCATAGATACCATTTTCTTTTGCTGTAAGAATTTTACTAAGTGCTTGTTCATTTTTAGATTGACCATAAGCCAATGCTTCAGGTGTTAAATCATAAACAGCATATGGATATGGATGTAACTTTTCTTGTGCTAAGAATGAAAAGCCATCAGCTGGCAAACCAACAGCTCTACATGCATCGACATACAAAGCTGCTTGCATATAATATCTAAAGCCATTGATGGCACTTCTAAAACCTCTTGGTGAACCATCACGACAGGTTTTTAAATCCCAAGGTCTAACGCCATCATACCAATCTAAACGTGATTTAAATGGGTGACCATTCCACATAAAACAAACTGTCAGCTCAACTTTGTGTTCTGGCTTGGGTATGAACTTACTCACCACTTCTCTGCGATCCATACAATTGTCATACATGGTTTGTGTAATGGCAGTGCGATTACCTATGCTATTTTCAAAATCCTCACACTCTTGTTTACCTAGTTTAGTTCTACGATCAAACTTAGGTGAGATAACAAACTCTTTATCAAAGTTATGTAGCTCAAGAAATATTGTGTGTTGTACCCTACCTTCAAGTAACGCTGGTGATTCACTAAAACCTTTTTTGTTTTTCCATGTAAACATACAGCGGTCAGCTTCTTTTAAATCAGAAGCGCGATACGCTGGTATCTCATTGTATTCCTCAAAAGGTAAATCTTCTATCACACCCACTTCAAATTTCATTTATCATCCTCACCTAAAAATTGTCCAGAATAAATTTCTTTGCCCAGTTGTTCGCTTGCATCATAATCTTGGCAATGCTCATCAATTAACTTTTGCAAGTACCACTGCGCTTTCTTTAAATCAGTAATTGAATTATTTTTATGTTTATGGCGGTGAATGTATTTCACCACACATGCTTCTAAATGATATTTAAAATTATCACCTAATTGTTGTTTTATGTAATCAATACATTCTACTTTGTCCTGAGTGTAATGCTCAGGAAAATTAATCTCATCACTCATTATATTACCTATGAAAATCGGTCAGAAACAACCTTGGGTTGTAGGAGAAAGTGATGATAAAAGGTTGCTCCTGACCTGTTAAACTAAAATGGAATCTCAACCTCGTCAGTAGATTCCTCAACTAAACCACTTAACCCAGCAGATGCTGTAGGTTGTGGTTGTACTGCTGGTGCATTTTTAATGGCAGCCATGTACTCAAAACTTTCATGGATTAATCCTTGTTGCCATTCTGGAATAGTTTCAAACGCTTCAACCATTTTTTGTGACTCAGCATCACTCTTACCATTGAAATGATTACAGTAAAAATCTAAATCAAAAATGACAGGTGGATTAACAGTCTCAGTTATCTTGAAATTATCTGGCTTAAAGATAGCTTTTATTCTGGCTCTACCTTCATCAGTGTGTTCAACATGTAACATCGCTGGCGCACCAATCATCTTACTTACATCAAAACCTTTTAAATCTTCATTACTAAAAGGTCTGCCACGCCATGTCACTAAATCTTTATATAGGGTTGCGTTTTCGTTGAGTGATGCAGTGTACTTCTTACTGATACTGAAGGGTCTACCATCAGCCAGTGGTTGTGAAGGAACTTCCCAAGTTACAAATATTGATTTGCGTTTCTTTGGTGGATTATCTTTCCATGTTTCTTCTCTGGTTCCAGCATCAATTATCTTGTAGCATACACCTACATGCTCACCAGCTTCTAATACTTCAAAGTCAGTATTCTCTGCACTAATTTTTAAAGCCATTTTCTTTCTCCATTATTTTAAGTTTGCTTATTGTTATTAATTTTTATATGATTATACATCTTTTTAGAAATTTAACAATAGTGATGATAAATTATGGCATTAAAGATTTCACGCCCAGAGGTGAAAAGTTTTGATAGACCCCTAACCTCTGACGCACAGCAACAATTTTTAGGTTTCATGACAGAAAATGGCATGGAACCAGACAAAAAGAAAGGTTTGGTGATTGATGGCAGCATAGGTAGAGCTTACGTCAATTTAGGTGGCGAAAGAAAGCTGTCAGGCTGGTATCAATTGTGGCTAGATCAATCTGTACCTTTTGGTAGGATTGGTGATTACAGAGTCTCAATGGACCAGCCTACAGCGATCTGGAAACCTGAGAACAGGAAACGACAGACTATCACCAAAGCTGAACGTGAAGAAATTACGCGATTACAAGCTGAAGTTGAGATTAAGAAAGCTGAGAAGTATAGCAAGGCAGCCAAACGCTCTCAGTCTCTCTGGGAGTCTTATAAAGATTGTGAGGTTCATCCTTACTTAGAAAACAAAAAAGTCTTAGCCTATAAGCTCAAAATTGACGATAAAGGGCGTTTAGTTATCCCACTGATAGATTCAAACTTATCTATTGTAGGTTTGCAATACATAGACGAAAAAGGCAAAAAACTTTTCCTTACTGGTTCCAAAAAAAGCGGGAGCTTTTTTATTCTTGGACAAGAGATTCTAAAGACCTCAGACAAAATTTATTTTTGTGAAGGTTATGCTACCGCAGCGTCTGTTTATAAAGATATGGAGCAACCAGTGTTTGTGGCATTTGATGCTTACAATTTACTGCCAGTGGCTGAGAATGTGTTCAAAGTACCAACACTAAGTGACAGGAAGTTTATCTTTATCGCAGATAACGATGATTCTAAGACAGGTGAGAAAGAAGCCAAGAAAGCCTGTAAACATATTATTAAAAATAAAGGCAGAGCTGAAGTTCTGATGCCAGAAACCCAAGGCGATTACAATGACCATGTTAATGCCATTGAGGGTGAAGTATTACCGCCATTGCAAGTCTTGGATATGAATACTGAGGTTGATTTTGTCAAATCAGAGAAAGGCAGAATGCTTAACATCAAAGACAATGTGCAAGCTGTTATGAAAATGAATTCCATCAATGTTAATTACAATGTGATTAAGAAAAAGATGGAAATTGAGATACCCAACATGAAGTTCATCGCTGACATGAAAGAAGAAGCCAGCTTGGTAGAGATTGAGGATAGATGCATACTAACTGGAGTGCCACACACCAGAGTTAGGGATTATCTCAAGATACTGGCTAAGGAATACAACCCAGTGGTGGAATGGATTGATAGTAAGCCTTGGGATAAAAAAACCCGCTTACAAGATTTCCTAAATACCATAGAGTCCAGAAACTCTGATGTTCTGAAAGACATGTTGCTCAGGAAATGGTTAATTAGTTGTGTGGCAGCTGCTTATGAGCCAAATGGAGTTGAATTGGAAGGCATACTGGTGTTCCAAGGAGCGCAAGGTCTAGGTAAAACCTTATGGTTCAAACGCTTATGTGATTACAATAAAGGCTGGTTGTTAGAAGGCGCAACGCTTAACCCAAGTGACAAGGACAGCGTAAAAAGAGCAGTCAGTCATTGGATAGTGGAACTAGGAGAGATTGAGTCTACCTTTAAGAAGTCAGACATAGATCAACTCAAAGCCTTTGTGACAGCAAAGACAGATGAACTAAGATTGCCCTATGATAGAGCATTTACCACTTACCAAAGACGCACTGCATTCTTTGCATCAGTCAATGGGCGAGAATTTCTAACTGACAGCACTGGCAATCGCAGATTCTGGGTAGTTTCAACTAAAGGGATCAATTTCAATCATGGCTTAGACATGCAACAAGTCTGGGCTGAGGTGAAGGAAACTTTGTATGTCGCTGGGCAAAAGAATTGGTTCCTATCCCCTGACGAAAGGGAGTTACTTCAGGACAGTAACGAAGGTTATAGAACCCAGAGTAGTGTAGAAGATTTGATCTTAGAACATGTTGAGTTTGATAGTAAGGTGACCGCACCTGTACAAATGACAAAACTGTTAAGAGATTTAGGCATTAACAATCCCAGAATGCCAGACTTTAAAGATGCCAACAGAGTGTTGCATCAAAAAGGGGTGGAACCCAGAAGAACCAATGGCAAAAAAGTGTATGATTTAAGTTACACCAAAGTATCAGATGAAACATCTTACAGTCCATTTAATAATGGTTATAGTGATTGATTATGGCATGGAATTGGTGAAAAAATGAGGTGTTGGCATTGCAATATGAGGGTGATTTGGGGTGGCGACCATGCCCTTGAAGAAGGAGAAAATGAACATTACGATATGGTCACAAGTTTAACTTGCCCAAGTTGCGAAGCATTTGTTGAGGTTTACCGGGCGAAATTAAGGGCAGAGGGTGGCAAAATAGGGTGCAGTAATGACATGCCTACCTATGACGAAGGTACTGAAGAATGAAGGTTTTTGCTATTAGGTAGTGTTAGGTAGATACTATTATAATAATAATAATATATAGTATAACAGTATAGAATAGCGTTATAGGTATTATGACTACAGTAAATGTTTTATAACTGTACACTCTACACCCTACCCTGTTGGTTTAATTAGATAAGGAAATGATATGGATAAATTTGAATACAATAACGAACAATCAAGAGAAGGTAATTTTGATAGATGGAAGCAGATGAATAACAAAGAAAGGTTTCAATATAACCAGAAACCATTGAGCCATAAACAGGCAAACAAAATTTTCAATAGCATGTACCCAGAGGTTAATATGGAAACTGGTGTCATTGTAGGTGATGAATGGCGTAAAGGAACTTTCTGGGAACGTGAGGATAATTGGAGTTATGATGCAAATGGAGCGCCAATAAAAGGAGAGAGTAATGAATAAGATCAAAGAGTATCTAAGAAATCTTTGCAGAAAAGAGTATCATGTTAGTGTATTCTTAAATGGTGACAGGACATTTCCTAATGGTTCACAACATATGACAATAGCACTGAAGAAGATTAACAAGATAAACAACAAGCAAGTGGTTGGCGTAGACGCTAACAATAATAAGTATGTGTTCAACAGTGTTGATGAATTTAACTATCAAGTGAAGAAAGTAAACTGATGGCTAGACCTAAGAAAGATAAAAAGAAATTAGTGGATGCTCCCAGTAATTTTGATAAAGATCCAGAGTATGGCTTGACTGGAATGCAGTCAGCATTTGTTTGGTATTACACTGAAGGAAGTTGTAGCCAGACAGAAGCAGCGAGGCGAGCCAAGTATGAGTTCCCAGCAGTAGCTGCTAACAAGATGTTAAATGGGAAAGATTTCCCAAATGTGACGAAGGCTATCAAGATTAAACAAGATGAGTTGGCTGAGAAGTACGCCATCACGCCAGCGAAAACTGGCACAATGTTGTGGAAGATAGCAGAGAATGCCTACGAATCTGGGCAGTTCAATGCGTCAGTGTCAGCCATCAAAGAGTTAAATCAACTGGCTGGTTTATCTGTGAATAGATCGCAGAACATAAACATCAACGCTAACATTGAGAGCATGAACAAAGATGACATCAAGGAAAGACTGAGCAAATTGTTAGGTGCAAACACTGAGACTTATTCAACTAAAGATTTATAATTAAATAACTAAGCGATGAGCGCCTCGCCCACTGCGCTCCCCAAATCTGGGAAAAATTGCCCAATTTTAAAAAAACTGTAATGAAATCAATAGCTTGCGCTAGTGTAACTCTGTGCAACTCTTTATTAAAATGTGCAACGCCCTGTGCAGAGCTAGTCAAAGGTTTTTCTTCTGGTTCTCGCGTCAGCGTTAGGAACCCTATGGGAATGGGCTTTTTGGCTGACAGGATTAAGGGGTTACCCCCTACACCCCCTTGAGCGCAACTGGCGCGACAGTTATAGCTATAGCTGGGTTTGCCACATTCAATATCCAAAAAAAATTATGGTAAAAAAATTTTATAAATTTTTATAATTCGACTTTATTAATTTGTACAAAATTTTATTTTATTTTTTTTTTGGTGCTATACTCCAGTGATGCCAATCAACAGCAGAACCAAAGGTGCAAGTTACGAGCGACAGGTAGTAGGAATCCTAAATGAATTTTTTGTAAAAAATAATTTTGATTTTTCCTGTAAGCGTAACCTAGACCAATATCAAACCAAAGGGATGTGTGACATCGCCATCCCTAATCATGCCATTGAATGTAAACACTACAAGCAAGGCAACTGGTATAAAAAAGATTGGTGGGATCAAGTGTGTGAATCTGCTCAAGGTAGAATCCCTGTCCTGATTTTTAAATTCAATAGAGTTCCTACGCGCGTAGCTGTTCCTTTGTATGCCATCAATCCTGATTGGGATAAAGATGATGATAGTATTGCAGTGTTATCACTGGAACAATGGTTAGATGTGCTGAAAAAAAATTGGCATTGCTATGAGCCAAACGAACTTTAATTTGAATTAAGTTTCATGCTACACTCTTTTTATGGTCGCATCAGTACATCCATCAGTAATCAAAAGACTAGCCAGTACAGGAGAAAATCTGCCACTTGCTGATCCTGATTTTTATAAAGGTATACCATCTGCTGTGGCTGGAGTGCCAGCTGATACAATAAATCTGCTTAAAGATTTACGAACAGCACAAACTCAAGTTGAACAAGGTGAAGATTTTTTACCTTCCTTCCTAGGTGCTATGGAAGAAAATCCATATGCAGATCGCTTTGGCACTTCAGAATATATTCAAAGTTTATTAGGTGGTGAGCCACAATCAGGAGCTTCTACTGCTGGTTATTTATCAACAGCAGCAATCAATCCAGCTATGGCTTTAAAAGCAGCGTTACCTTTGCTTGCTACTACTGCTAGGCGTGGTGGTGGTATAGCAAGTTTAGTAGATAATTTTATAGTCAACCATCCACCTATAGGCTCTATAGATGCAAAAACAGGTAATCCAGTAACAAATCAACTTATCAAAACTAGAGCTAACGCATATAAAAAAGAATTAAAAGTTCCAGCTGTCAAAAGGCGAGAAGAATTAAAATTACAACAAGATAACTCACAACTAGAATCTTTACTTGATTCTGCATCAGATAGAAAAATTAAAACGCCTGAAGATTTGTTAGGAAAAGTATTAGTGCCAGTTGTAGGTGATCGCACTGCTGTAACACCAAGAGGTTTAGAAAGTATCCAAGGTGTGCCATTAAGTCAAAACATACCAGTACAAGGTGGTCCTGATTATATGATCCATCATTCTGGTTCAGGCAAAGCATGGGCATCAATGGAAGATGCAGCTAATAAAAAACAAATGGGTATCATAAGAGCTGCTGATGAAACTGGACAAGATCCACTGGGTGTTTACTCTACGATGGCATTAGAAGGATCTAATTTTTCAACCCCAGTAGCTACAGCCATGGTCGCACAGCTTCCAGCTTTGAATATTCCAAAAAAACATATCAATGCTTTTAATAAATCAATAAGAAAAGGTATAGGTGAAACTAAAAAAGCCAGAGAAAAATCTGCTGTACCTAATTTTGTTGGAATAGATAGTCCAGATATTTTTAATCAATTACTTGGCACAGGTGGATTTTCCAGAGAGGGTGCTGGAGCTATAAGACTTAAAATGATTGCTCAAATGAAAAAAGCTGATTGGCGAAAGTTAGGATTCCCTATATATGAAGATGTATTAGAAGCTGTGACTAAACCTGATTTAATGAATTTAACTAGAGGTGACTCTGGATATGGAATATTTAAAGGTATGCCAACAAAACCAACAGCACCTGAAACTCAACATCTAAGTTATAACACATCAATACCGGGTGAATATTTTGGTGGCTTGGAAAAAAGTGTACCACCAGAAGTTATGTTCCCTGATATATTTTCTGATTTAAGTAGAAGAATGACTAAGCCAAAAAAAGGAACCCCAAGACCTTTGAATTACCAAGAACAAGTTGGTTCTTTGATGTTTGATCCAAGTCTCTATGAATCTTATACACCAGAAAAAGTTGAGCAACTTATTAAGTACATGAATAAAAATCTTGGTACTAATTACGCAGCTGGCGGTT
>JGI24513J20088_1000179_pt1 | contig 10411 bp, 9 predicted proteins | sample LinPmetageLP36_FD_20088 | JGI IMG/M metagenome (IMG submission 20088)
CACTTTATGGATGTAAACTTCCTGTAGAAGGAAGAGTGTTTTCAGATAGAAATACCAGATCAACTTCATTAGTAGATTTAATGAAAGCATATCAAATTGGGTACAATATGGTTAATAACCAAATTGCAGACATTTTGATAGATGAATTAGGAACAGTAATTATGTTTGATCAAAATGCTTTACCACGTCATTCTATGGGAGAAGATTGGGGTAAAAACAATTATTCAAAAGCATGGGTAGCAATGAAAGATTTTCAAATGTTACCATTAGATACTTCAATTACTAATACTGAGAATGCTACGAACTTTAACCATTATCAGACTTTGAACATGGAGCAGACTAGTAGGTTGATGTCAAGAATACAATTAGCTAATTATTTTAAACAACAATGTTTTGATGCTATAGGAATCAACCCACAACGTCTAGGAGGAGCTGTATCAGCTCAAACCGCAACTGGGGTAGTTCAGGCTATGCAACAATCATACGCTCAAACAGAGATGTATTTTGTACAACATTCAGATCATCTAATGCCAAGAGTACATCAAATGAGAACTGATCTTGCACAATACTATTATAGTACAAACCCAAGTGTTAGGTTATCATACATCTCTACAGAAGCAGAAAAAGTTAATTTCCAGATTAATGGTACTGAACTATTACTTAGAGATTTTAATGTATTTGCAACTACTAAAACTAATCACAGAGCTATCTTAGAGAACTTGAAACAAATGGCTCTTACTAATAATACAACAGGAGCAAGTATTTATGAACTTGGTAATATTGTTAAAGCTGACTCAATTGCAGAAGTATCAGATATACTAAAAGACTCTGAAACTAGAATGCAGAAGCAAAGAGAGCAAGATATGCAACAGCAACGTCAGATGCAGGAACAACAATTACAAGCTAAGGCTCAAGAAGATCAGCAAAAACTTCAAGTTGAAATGTCTGAAAATGAAAAAGACAGACAGAATGATATTACATTAGCAGAAATTAGATCAGCAGGATATGGTTCTATGGTTGATATTAACCAAAACCAACAATCTGATTTTCAGGATGCTATGAAAGATATTAGAGAAACTACTCAGTACCGTGAACAAATGAATTTAAAGCGTGAAGAGAATGCTTCTAAATCAAGTATGGAAACTAGTAGGTTATCTGTTGAAAGAGAAAAAATAGCTGCTGATAAACAAATTGCTAACACAAAACTACAAATAGCAAAGGAGAATAAAAACAAGTATGATTCACCAAAAAAGAAAGACAAAAAGTAAGCGTTAGCTATATACTGCAATTTATTTTCACTTTTCTAAAAATTTTTTAAGTTTAACATAGTAATATATTATAAAAGATTTCTTATATTATATATGTAAGAAGTATTAATATTAAAACCAACAAATATTATGAGTGCAACAGAAACACAAACTGTGAAAAGTAAAGTAGAACAAGTAGATATAAATTTAGATGAAATATTCAACGCTGCTCCAAGTGGTGCTGATATGATTCAAGATACTAAGGTTAAACCAAAAAATATTTTTTCAGGTTTAACAGAAAAAGCTGACATGTCTTTTGCTGATCCAGACACTACAGATGTAGATGATCTAGATGCTAAAGTAGAAGAAAGTAAAGTTGAAGAATCTACTGAAGAAAAAGTAGAAGAAGTAAAAGCTGAATCAAAACCAGAAGAAGCTAATGAAATATTAGATTCTTTAGATGATGTTGATGAAGAANTAGAAACTAAGAAAGAAGAGAAAAGAGGTAGAAAGTCAATTAATGGTATATCAGATGTATTTAGTAAATTAATTAAGGAAGATAAAATTGTTCCTTTTGATGATGATAAAGCATTAGAAGAATATACAGCAAAAGATTGGGAAGAACTTATTCAAGCAAATTTGGATGAGAAAGCTAATCAAGTTAGACGTGAAACACCTAAACAATTTTTTCAAAGTTTACCACAAGAATTACAAATTGCTGCTAAATATGTAGCAGATGGTGGCAAGGATTTAAAAGGAATGTTTGCTACATTATCACAAGTAGAACAACATAAACAGTTAGACATTAAAAAATCAGGAGATCAAGAAAAGATTATTACTGAATACTTAAGTGCAACTGGTTATGGAACTGCAGAAGATATACAAGAAGAAATAGAAATATGGAAAGATTTAGGAAAGTTAGAATCACAAGCTTCTAAGTTTAAACCTAAATTGGATAAGATGCAAGAAAAGGTTGTTGCACAAAAACTTCAAGCACAAGAGTTAAAGAAGAAACAACAAGAGAATGCATCACAAGAATACATGAAAAATGTATATGAAACATTAAAAGAAGGTAAGTTAGGAGATTTAAAAGTAGATAGAAAGACTCAAGCCATGTTATATAATGGTTTAGTTCAACCTAATTACCCATCAGTAAGTGGAACTAATACTAATTTATTAGGGCATTTACTAGAAAAATATCAATTTGTAGAACCTAATTATGGATTGATCTCTGAAGCTCTGTGGCTTTTACAAGACCCAGTAGCTTACAAAGCAAAGATCATGGATAAGGGTGCACAAAAAAGTGTTGAGAAGACGGTCAGAAAATTGAAGAGTGAACAAACTAATGCAGGCGGATCTTCATTAGGGGTGCAATCTAGAGATGAAGAAAGTAAAAGATCTTCAAAAAGAAAGATTCAAAGACCAACCAACATATTTAAAAGAATTTAATTAAGTAAATTAAATATAAACAAAAACAATTATTAATCAAAACAATCAAAATTATGGCAACTCCAGTTTTAAATAATGGGATTTTCCTACGTGATACAAGCTACAAAGCAAGTTCACATGTTGATTCTTATCACCTTACACAGATGCTCGGTAACCCTGAGCCTATGGATATGGGACCAATTGATTTATGGGCTATGACCCAAAAGGTAGAAATGCCTTTATATCAAATGGCTTCATTCGGTGGAAAGAATACAATCATGGTGGATAATGCTAGAGGTGAGTACAAGTGGCAAACTCCTATTGCACAAGATCTTCCGTACATTGTTGCGGATATTGAACCAGCTAATGCTAGTAAAGGTACAGATGGTACATTATTTAAGATCAAAATTAACAAAAGAACTTTTGGACATGGTGACATTATTACTTATGATAAGTATAATGGACTAGAACTTTACATCACAGCAGATGATATTATCCCTGCAGGTGACGGTTTTGTTTACACTGTTCAATTAGTGAACAACAACAACACGGCTTTCTTGGATAACAAGTATTTAGCTAAAGGTACTAAATTCTTCAGAAAAGGTTCTGCAAGAGGAGAGTACGGAGAAAGATTCTCAGACATTGAAACTGGTTCTGGTTTCCGTGAATTCTACAATTTTGTAGGAGGAGCAGAAGCACATGTACACTATTCAATTTCTTCAAGAGCAGATTTAATGATCAAAGGTGGATTAAACGCTGATGGTACTGTACCTGTTACTGAAATCTGGAGAAACTTCAACACAGATCCAAACAATCCATCAGTACCTAGTATTGAAGGACTTGTAGCTAACATGGGTAAAGCAGGAGCAAGAGAAGCATTTGAAAATGGAACTCTTACAAGAACTTTCATTACAAATATGGAAGCAGCTCACTTATCTAAAATTGCAACGGATATTGAAACTTACCTAATGTGGGGTAAAGGTGGTAGAATTAAACAAGATGGACCGGATGATATTAGATTATCTGTAGGTTTATGGTCACAGTTAGATAACTCTTTCAAAAGAGTATATAACAAGTCATCATTTACTCTTGACATGTTTAAGTCTGAACTTTACAACTTCTACCAAGGTAAAGTTGAATTTAAAGGGCCAGACCCACAAAGATCACTTGTTGTACAAACAGGTATTGCAGGAATGCAATTGATTAACAAAGCTATTGCTGATGAAGTATATGGTTCAGGTCTAGTTCAAAATGCATCAGATATCGGAGCTGTTAAAGGTTCAGGTATGGATTTAGATTATGGTTTTGCTTACACAAGCTTTACTATTCCTTTCTTAGCTAACGTTAAGTTTGTATTGAATCCAGCATTTGATAACTTAAATACTAATGATATAGAGAATCCATTAATTGATGGTCGTCCATTGAGTTCATTTAGTTTCATCATATTTGATGTAACAGATGAAGGAAATGATAACATCCATTTATTAAAGCTTTCTTGGGATAATCAACTTAAGTGGTTCTACCAAAATGGTACTATGGACTACATGGGAAGAACTCAAGGATTTGCTTCTACTGGAAACTTTAATGGATATAGAGTTATGATGACTCAAACCATGCCAGCTATTTGGGTAAAAGATCCTACTAAAGTTCTTAAAATTGTAATGAGAAACCCTGTTACAGGCGGATCATTCTAGAACTAAATAATTAAAAGGGAGGAGTTAATCTTCCTCCTTTTTTATTTTAATCTTTAAAACAAATAAAATGGGACTAGATATAAAATTGGCAAATAAAACATATGAATTTTCAAATTCAAGTGTGTCTAAAATAATCTCTTCAAAATCAGTTGGGAAAGATATATTAGTCAGAGACTATGCAAATAATGCTGCAGCAATTGCGGCAGGTTTAGTTAAAGGTGATCTATATCATTCCACAGGAGATTTGAAGGTTGTAGTATAATAAAAGTCAAAAACTTTAGCAAGATTAAACATCTTGCTTTAGAAATTATTAATATATAAAAATGTACATATAATATGTACTTTTGATTTTGTTAAATTATTAATTTTAAAACCAAAACATAATGAGCGATTACACAATTGTAGAAAAGTATCAATTAGGAAAAAGTGCAACTATTGCTGTACGTCCTTTTTTTAGTCCTAACAAAGAAAACATGGGATTAGAACAATACGGATTATCACTTCATGACGGAGTATTTCATGAAGAAAATTTAGCATGTCTAGAAATGAATGGCGTTAAACGCTATGTTACTGGACTTAATGAATTTGCACCAGAAGTTAAATTACTTCCNAAAGATAAAAAGAAAGAAAAAGTTAAAGAAATTAGAGCTGTAGTATCTCAATTAGAAGCAGAATTAGCAGCTAATGTAGTTGANCCAGAAGATAAAGATTTCTGGAATAAATTAACTATTATGAAGCCTGATAATTCTAAATTTTGGGATAANATAAGTTTAAGATGTGGAAATGANCCTGTATTTTTAGATCCAGATAAAGATCCATATGACTTAATTAAATTACATGCAATAAATGCAGGTGGTTTTTCAATTGTAGCTAAATCTTTAAGAGAGGCAAAAGAAATGAATAACCCTCCTAAATTTTATTTAGATACAGTTAAAGAAAGTTTAAATACACGTACTGAATTAAGTAAAATTAAAAATAGAGCGTTAGTAGAATTACAAAAATTATATGATTCTAATATAGCTAAATTAATTTACGTTGCAAAAATATGTGATGTAGATAGTGTACAGTATATTAAATCTACACCTAGTGATATCTTATATGAAAATATGGATAATTATATTAATGGGTTTGGAGCAGAGTCTTCTAAGAAAAAAGCTGCTAGTCAGTTTTTAGAAGTATCTCAATTACCAATGGAAGATTTAAAAATAAGAGCATTAGTAAAAGATGCTTTATATTATAGATTTATAACTACAAAAGCTGGTGGTTGGATTGAACCAATTGACAGTGGTATTAGATTAGGTAAAAGACCTTCTGAAGTATTAGAGTTTTTAAAGAAACCTGAGAATGATGAAGCACTAACATCTATTTTAGAAAAAGTAGAACCATATTGGAATACTTAAAATATAAATAATGAATAATAATACCCTTTTAATAAAACTAAAACAAAGGTTAAACAAACTAGATAGTCAAGATTTTGATAATATAGAATGTTGGCAATTTGTTGAAGCTTTTAATAAAGCACAAGTTGAATGGTGCAGAAGAAATTTGCATGGGGGTAATATGTATAAAGAAGGAGATGAATTGTCTAAAAAAAGAATAGATGATTTACAACCTTTGTTAATTGAATTATCTTTAACAGGAACAACTACAGATACTTACTTTGAAACTGATAATTTTCCAGTAGAAACATATTTAGAATTTAAAAAAGTTAGTACGGATGCAAAAACAGAATGTTGTCCAGCTAGAGATATGACAGTTTATTTAGCAGAAGAAGCAAATGTAAATATAATTCTTAGAGATCCTTTGAAAAATCCAGATTTTGAATGGGGAGAAACATTTTGTACTATGATAAATAATACAATAAGAATATATAGAAATACAGACTTTACAATAGTTAATCCAGTATTAACTTATTATAGACAACCTGTATACATAGAAATATTAAATTGTGTTGATCCATATACAGGAGTTGTATCATTAACAAATATAGAATGTGAATTTAAAGATGATTTAGCAGAAGTAATGTTAGATGATGCTGCAGCTATTATTGCAGGAGATATAGAAAGTGTATATCAACAACAAAGATCACAAGCTGCTGCTGAAAGAAATAATTAAAATTTGATATACAATTAAATTTTTGTATATTATTATAGTAACACATAAGTTACGAACAGAGTAAACTGTTAAAATCATTATATATAACCAGTGGGGGTAATGGTCCTCACATAAATTAATAAATTATGGCATATTTTAATAATGCGTTTTACAAAACGTTTGTGGCATCCTCAACTGAAGCAGTTGCAGGTAAGTCAACTTCTGTGCTTACAGCAGGGGAGTTAGGGCTTGTGAAAGATTCTGATTGGACAACAATGGCCATTCCAGGAGCTGCCTTACCGGCTAATTCACATGCTTACTTGGTTCAAGGAAGTTTCTACACAAAAGACACGATTGGTAACAATCCAGGTCATGGTGGATACAAAGAATCAGTAAAATCAAAAGGTATTAACCCTAAGTACATATCAAGAGTATGGGCTGCAGATTGTTTGACAGCAAGTCAAGCTACTGCATCTTTATCTTTAGGAGCTAAGTGTACTCCATGTGGGACTACACAATTCATGAGAATGGATGTAAAAGGTTCTCCTGCATTACGTTTCTTAAATCACAATGCTTATGCAATTGGTGATTCTGCAAACTTATGTTGTGCTGATGGACAAGAATATTTAGATCCTGCATTAGTGTTAGCTACTGAAGCGGCACAAGTTGTTGGAAACATGTTACCAAAAGGTAATGCAGGATACCAAGCTGGTAATCCATTAATTACTCCATTTGTAGCAGAAGCTGACGTAAATGGACTTCTTAAAGGAGCTGGTCTAGTATTAACTGCGGGAACAGGTTATGCTGTTGCTGCAACTCAATTAGCTTCAACTACTGTTGATGCTGCTGGTAGTGCAGTTAATTCTGTATCTCGTCCAGGTTTTGAAAGTGCTACTTTTGCTATTACTGCTATTACAGGTGGTGGTGCAACTGGACCAATTGCTGCTAATGGATACATTGTATCACAAGCTGGTAAAAATTATAAAGTTGGTGATGTTGTAACTATAGGTGGTTTAAATGGTAAACTTACTGTTGCTGCTGCAGGTTTAACTGCAGGTGGTGTACAAGTAACTGTTACTGATGCTGCCGGTGTTGCAGTTATTTCTGTTTATAGTATTGCACAAGCACAAGGAAAAGCTGCTTCTGGAAACTATGTAGCTTCATTAGTTCCTGCTGCTGCTGCAGCGGTTGTTTCTGCTAAAGTAAATTTTGTTGGAGCTTATGTAAGCACTAAATTTGGAGATTGTTCTTTTGATACAAGAGATCACTTCAATGCAGAGCCTGTTGAAATCATTGCAAGTATCCTAGATGAAACTGGAGATCCATGTAACGATTGTGGAACTGCTGCTAGAACTTCAGGTCAAATGCAAGCAACTCAAGGTGAAGAAGTAATTAGAGATTTAATTTTATCTGAAAGATACCGTCAATCTCCTTATAATCAAGGAAACAAAGACAGTGCTAGAATCAGAGAAATTGAAATGTCTGATGAGCTTTTAGCTGCTGTAGATAGAACTGCAACTTATAGAGCTTTCTATATTCAACATGTTGTACCAAGATTCAATAACCCAAGTGGTGTTTTTGATAATGATCAATATGTATATCAAATTTATGTAAAATGTTCTGATGGTGCAGCAATTACTGCTGTATTAGCATTAGCAAATCAAGTTGTTACTTTAGCAAATGCTGCAGGTAATAGCATTGCTCTTGAAACAGATTTAGGATAAATTTAATATTACTTAAAGCTTATTTATGTTTTAAGCTTTTAAATTAATTAGAGCAGGGGTTATGAAACTCCTGCTCTTTTTATTTTACAATCTCTAGTTTTTTTTGTATATTATTAATATAGTGTATTAAAGCAAACATGAAATGGCAAACAAGCATATATTAAGTCTAGAAATTCCCACAGTATCTAACTGTGATTTATTATGTATCAAAGATACAAGTCAGTACTCAAAAGACTTAGCGGTAGATTGTGAAGAACTATTAATCACATTACCCGGATACTCAGTTCCTGTACTTCTTAAAGTAGATAGTAAATTTGATATGTGTTTAACAGCATGTACATTGGCACTACAAAAAACTGATTGTGGTACAACTCAACAAAAAATTCCTGATGGTATATATATCATAAGATATAGTGTATCACCAAATACAAAAGTATTTGTAGAATATAATCATTTAAGGGTAACAAGATTGTTAACCACTTACTATGAAGTACTATGTGATCTTGATGTGCAAGCATGTCAACCAGATAGTAGAAAACAAGACATTTATACAGAGATGAGCTACATAAGAACAATGATTGATGCAGCAGTATCTAATGTAGAGTATTGTGAATCATCTGCACAAGGAATGCAATTATATAATTATGCAAAATCCAGATTAAATAAAATTGCTTGTCCATCAGGAAACTGTGGATCAAGTTCTAAGTATTCATTTTAAAAAACCATTTAATAACCAACGAGAAAAAATTATGGCAAATTGTACTAAGTGTAATAGAGTATTTACATGCGGGTGTCAAAAAGCTACTCTTAGTGATGGATCAATAGTTTGTAAAAACTGTAAGTCAGCAATGGAAGACAATGCTGATCCTACAAGTGATTTATCAAGAGAATTAGCTAGGCAACAAATACAAAATTTAAGAAGTTAAAAATATATGGCAGCCTCAACTATAAAAATATCAGATAATTCTGCACAAAAGGCAAAATTAAAACTTGGTAAAAGAATCCAAATTGAAAAAGATTTTGCTAATCAAGCATATATAAATTTCAAGGCCGTTAGGTTTGGTATATCTGCATGCTGCTTCACTGATTTTGAAACAGCTACAAACAATAAAGATTTATGTGATTGGCAAAATGCTGCTAGTTCTAAAGTTGTTGTAGCTACAGAAATACCTGGAATATTTGTAGAACCATTAGCTAAGGTAAATTTAAAAGCAAGTATGTCTTGCCCAGATACTCCTACTAATGTATGTACAGTATTAGACTTAGAAGAAATATTAATAGCTGATAGTACATATACACAATGTTTTGAAGTTGCAGCAGCAAAATGGACTATTACTCATAACTTAGGAAAGTATCCTTCAGTTACAGTAGTTGATAGTGCAAATACTGTGGTAGTTGGTAATGTAGATTATACAACAAGTAACTCATTAGTAATAACTTTTAATGCTGCCTTTTCAGGGTGTGTGTTCTTAAATTAAAAAAAATAAATATAAAATAAAATGGCAGTACAATTTTTAACCGGTCTAAATGTAAATGGTAATATTAATATTAATACTAACCAATTACAAAATGTAGTAATACAACCTTTAGCGGCTGACCCTGCTGGGATTGATGGAAGAATCTATTATAATTCAGGTACAAATAAATTAAAAATTTATAATGGTACGGATTGGGTAGTATTTCAAACAGGAGATGATCAAAAAGTAACTTATGATTTAACAGGAGTAGGATCAACAAACGGAACAGCAGGTCTTAGACTTACTGGTTCTGATTCATCGGTAGATGATGTATTAGTAGTTGGTGGAGGTACAACTACTGTCACAAGATCAGGAAATACACTAACAGTAACATCAAATGATTCAGCAGTTGGTACAGTAACATCTGTAGCTACTACTCATGGTGGTAATGCATTTACAGCTACTATTGGAAACGTTGCAACTGTAAATCCATCTGTAAATATAGCAATGGCAGGTAATGCTACTCAGTATGTCAATGGAGCGGGTGATTTAGTTCTTTTAAGTACTATTCCACAAGGAGATATTACCGAAGTACAAGGTGGTACATATATAAGTGTTACTAACCAAACAGGTCCTATACCTATTGTTAACCATGATGCAACAACTAGGANTNATACAACAAGTACTGCATCTCCAGCAGCAGGTGCTACATTTACAGCAGTAGATAGTGTAACATCAAATGCTACAGGGCACGTAACGGCTTTAAA
>JGI24513J20088_1000186_pt1 | contig 10298 bp, 12 predicted proteins | sample LinPmetageLP36_FD_20088 | JGI IMG/M metagenome (IMG submission 20088)
TCTTTTTTCGCCTTTTTGTCTACCGCATGGTTTACCTGTCTTGCAGTCTACCCATCCTGTACCATCGTTTTTAGAGAACCAATCTCTTAATGTTTCTTTTTTTGCCATTATCTTCGTCTGTTAGACATTACAATACCTTGTCCGCGGCTGCTTACTGGGCCGCCTGTAGATTTTTTTTGTCTTTTCTTGCTGTTACCATAATTAGCTGCACCAACTTTTCTGCATTGTACTAATCTGCCACTAGCATACGCTGATGGCCAAACTTTAGCTGATTTTTTTACTTTACGATAACAAGCATCTTTCTTGCCTTCTGCCATTAGCATCTCCACCTTTTACGTGCTTGACGTAATCTTGAGTTAGGGTCTTTAGCCGCTTTAGGAAATTTCTTCATCTGTCCAGCAGATCTAGCACAATAAGATTTACGTCTTTTAGCTGCTTTACTGCCAGGTTTTACTTTTTTTGCTGTAACTGCTGTCTTTAACTTAGAACCTGGATTGGCTTTACGATGAGCCGCAACACCTTTCTTAGTCATACCTGCCCCACTTTTAGTAGGGCGATAATTAGCTCCTTTGCCTCTGGTTGTTCGTCTTATTGGTTTTTGACGAGTTGCCATTTTTTAGGCGTGGAAAGCAGTAATGTTAGTAAAAGTGCTTTGCGTGTATTGAACATATATACCGCTATCAAACAATAAACCATTGTCAGGTACGGTAATATCTCTAGTTACAGTAGCGCTTGAAACACTACCTAGTTTGAACACGCTTGTTCCAATTGGGGAAGTTGTTAAAAAATCTAAAGTCCCACCTGTAGCAGCACATACCATATTAATACCTTGTAACCTACTTCTGCCTGCAAAGACAACTTCAGCAGCAGAATTATTAATTCCTGCTGAAACATTACCTGCTGGGTTGCCAACTGCTGATATTCCACTCACTGTTTTAAAGTATTTAGTTCCAGTAGCAGTACCTGCATTAGCACCCGTTATGGATTCTGTTTGAGCATCGCCATTAACATCAGTACCTGTAACAGTAAATGATTTAGCTGCATCATTTCCAGCAGATAGAATAGTGACTACTCTTCCTGAATCAAAGGTACAAGAACCACCAGAGGCTAAAGCACCACCTATAACAAGTGCTGCGTTATTTCCTACTGAGGCTGCTACTGATATTCCATCAGCATCTAAAGCCTGAGTGTCTGCGGTAATAAATACCGCAGTTACATCAGAGCCAGTCATACGACCTGCCATAATTTACTCCTATTCGTTTATTGTTCTGCTTATGCACTCATAATGTACGTGTAGAGCTTCAGCAGCACCTGCACCAGCTTCAATTCCAATATAAGGAATGAAGTCTACATCATTAGTTAAAGCAGCAGTTTTAGTTACAGCAGTATCTGGTTGTAAAGCTGTAGCTGTTGTACCACCAGTAGATCCTGAAACATTAGCTACATTATATTGAACACCGTTAACAAAGATTGTTGCTTGTCTGCTTGAATCAATCTCTATTTTAAGATGATAAATAGTATCAGCCGCTACAGTAATTGGTAATGCAGTTATAAAGTCAGTTCCACCAATTGAGTGTACAAAATGCCAAACTGTAAAGTCTGTAAACGCTTCTGAGTTAGTAGCATCTGTTTGGAATTTAAAATACGCTTGGTTTGCGTCTGTAGCGATTAACTGATCGTTAGTAAGCTTTAGACCTGCCCATACTTTTTGGTTATCAATAGCTGGTAAGCTAATTGAACATTCCCAAGATACTGAGTTTTCAGTACCCCATAGTGTATCTGACCAGGCAACAGGGTTTGCTAAATGTGGTGTTACGATAGCTTGGTCTTGATCCGCACCTGCTGTAGTCATAACAATACCAGCACTTGTTGCATTTCTAGTAGATAACGCAGAAGTCATATTGGTTCCTAAAACTTCAAAGTTTTGATTGCCACCGCTTACTAGGTTCTCTAATTTAGGGAATACTTTAACTGTTAAAGTTGCTGAAGCTAAATCAACAGCACCACCAGTAAAGTTACCTAATACAACAGTAACAGTATTTGCTGCTGTCACGTCGGCTGTAAGAGTAAGCCCAACCGTATCTACACCTAAAGAAGCTACTACAAAATCACCTAGTGCTGCTCCAGTTACAGTTATATCTTGTTCTTCTTCATTACCATCAGCTATAGATCCAAAGTCTTTGGTAGCTGAACCTATCATAAAGGTTTGTAATTTTGGTAGTAAGTCCCACCATTCTTTTAGATAGTATCTTCTAGAATCTTGAACACCATCTGATATGGTTCTATTTGATACTAATCCAGATGTTGAATCTTTACTGACTAGATCAAAATTACCTTCGGACCTAACTGGCCCGCTAAATGTCGAATTTGCCATAATTTCCTCCTTGGGAAATAAGTCTTATCGTCTCGGCTAGTCTGCTAGGTCAGTCGATAAAACAAAATTATTATCCTAGTCTTTCCTAGTGTATAACAGATAATAAGAAAAATGAACAAAAAAAAAGGGAGCCGAAGCCCCCTTTCCTTTTATAGAGTTTACGCTCCTTGAGAACCGTATACAGCTCTAAAGTTAGAAAATCCAAATGAATATCTTTCTCTAGCCTTGTATCTCATGTTACCAGTATCAAAATCTCCCTCTAATGCCGTAGACATTGGTGATCTTTCAAAGTGCTTAAATCCATCAGGACAATCTGTCTTGATGAAGAAAGCGTCTGTGTCAGTTAAGTAGTGATTAACTACATAACCATCAGGTAACATTCCCATGTTTCTGATAGCGTTAATATCGTTGTCAGATGTTCCTACTCTCCCTGGGGATTGTAAGAGTCTGTCAGCGACGAATTGAAGTTGAGGTGGAACGATAAGTTTCATTCCTCTCAAAGCAATTGCTAAACCTCTATCATCAGTGAACGTTGATATATTTATCAACGCATCTTCTAATGAAGTTTCATTCAAATCTGCCATTGTAGTTGCACGGTTCGCTAATGTGCCACCGCCACCTAAAGAGTGGTCAGTTGCTATTAGTGTTGAACCGTCACCACCTGTTGTAGAGAACGCATTGTTCAATACAGCAGCAGCTTTGATTTGTTTAGTGTTTGCCATAGATCTTGCAAGAGCCTTAGTGTATCTAGCACCAAGTCTGTCATACAAGTTATCTTCAACAGCTTCTTCAGTTAGAGCAAAAGCTAACGCTACAGTTTCGTGTGTGTAACGAGAAGTGTAGCCTTCGTTAGCGTTATCGAATCTAACGCCCGTTCCTTCAGCTTTTACTTCAGCATTACCGAAACCTGAAATTAACACTTCTTCTTCAAACGCTCTGTCAGAAGATTCAGTATCAAAAATTTCAGCGTGTTCCGCTTCATACCTAGAGTATTCCATCCCAAAGAGGGCGTTTAATCCAGGCTCTAGTTCCTTCGCTAATTGCGATCTGTTAATTGCCATTATTATACTCCCGTTACTGTGGTGTAGAAATGCTCATTAATATATACGATTGCGTTTATATTAGCTGAGCCCGTTGTGCTGTTTGATGGATCAGTAGAGAATCCTACGATTCTAAACTGAGCAGTAGTAGCTGCTGTGGTTGAGGAAATCTCAGCCGCAGACATACCAGTTTTTGTAGAGCCAGCAGTGTAGGCCAACTCGACGTTGTTACCTACAGCAGTTTGCGCTAAAGAACCAGTGCATTGTACTTCAAACAGAGTTTTGGGATCATCTTCTACAAAAGCAACAATATCAGAAGATACTGTAGTTGTTGGAAAGTGTGATGAAAACACTACGTCTCCACTACTATCCGTAAACTTACATCCTCTGAATATTCCCAATAAAGTTGTTGCGGCACCAGCTACTAAAATAGTACCAGTGTTCAACATCTTGACTGGGTCGCCCGAAAAGATATTTCCAGTTGCGCCAGAAGCAATACTATACTCAGTAACACCGCCATTTGCGACGCTGCCACCTTGTTTGCCTACTGATCGAAACCCGAAAGGTGCATCTTTATTTGCCATAATAAGTATCCTTTATTCAGTCAGTTATATTTAAGTAATAATCGTTATTCGCGATTACCACCTCCAAAAGTTACGCTTGTTTTTCTCTCTGGTCTTAAGATCGGAGAGGCTGGGTCAGATTCCTGCATTAAATCATTGTCAACCGCATCTTGTTGCGTTTGAGCGCGTCCTTGGAAATAGGCGTTCCTTTCTTGTCGCGTTTCATCAGGTATCTTAGCCAATAGCAAACCACCCACGGATACAACACCTGCATGCCTTCCATCGTCAAGCGTGGGAATTTCAAATCCATCTAACTCTTCAGCTCTAACAAGGTCGAAACCTTCTCTTAACCTAGCAGTTACATTTTTTCTATCTTCCTGTCCAACGATTTCAGCTCTAATCCACCTGTAGGAATATCCTTCAGGTGCAGGTGGTGTCTCCAACATTGATGGGGGACGCCAGGGTTTGCGAGCAGTATCTTTAGCTCGAGTTTCAGCAGAACGTGATGTTCTGTTTTCAGTAGATGCTTGCGCATCAATTGATTCGTTTAATTCTTTTTTATCTGTCATTTGCTTACCTCTTTATATGTTTTGCATATTCTTGCAACGGTACATTCAAACGACGTGCCATTTCGACTTCACTCTTAGTGAGTTTTACTTGCCGTTTGCGTCCAGAGCTTTCTGATCTTCCTGCTGGGGCAACTGTTTGTTGTATNCTCCCCTTGGATTGAACTTCTCCACCATTGTTAAACTTGTGTGGAAACTCAGCTCTAATACGTTTATCAATTTCAGTATAGTACGAAGAATCGTTTGTATCAAACCCTTCTTCTTCAACTAAATTTTTATGTATGTTAAAAGCTACCAAAGTCATGGCCTCATCGCTACCAAACCATTCGTTTTTACCAGCCCAATCTTCTGCTGCTGGGTCGGGTGCTTGAGGTTGTTGAGGTGGCATTTGAGGTTGTTGATAAGTCTGATATACAGGAGCTGTATCAACAGTCATTTTGGTGTTAGCCAATTTACTCTCTTCGACAGTTATCTTATCTAGTATGTCTTGTGCCTTAGTTACCTTGTCCCAGTCTTGATCTTGATAAGCAGATTTCAAAACAGAATTAGCTTGCGCTCTTTGTGCTTTCAATCGGCTTTCAGCTTCTGACTGATAGTTCTGATTAACTTGGGTACTATTTTGTTTTAAGTTCTGGTTCTCGGCTTGCAAATTCCTTGCATACTCATAAGCAGACTCAGCAGCGCGTTCTTGTTCTCGCATCTTCTTAGTCAGCGTAGATATACGCTTTTGCACATTTTGAGAATAATTCTCTAATTCATCTGCATCTTTAGATTCACTTTCGGCTTCAACCGAGACATCCTCTATAGGAGCAGATTCTACTGGAGAATCTTCTTTTACTTCTTCTTCTAGCTCTACAATCTCAGTAGGTTCTTGAACCTCTTCGATTACAGCATTTTCAGTTTCTTGCATGATATTTCCTCATGTTAGACGCTGACTATATCGTCAGGATCGTCTATTGTTGCAATGACTTCATCATCGTTAATAATACGGCACTCTGCATCGTCACCAAGCTTGAACCTAGCTCCTGCATATCTACCAATTAATACCCATTCTTTTTCTTGGCACCAAGGGGTATCGCCAAATTTGTTCTGGTCTGCGTAACAAAGAGGACCCATCTTAACGACGTAAGCAACTACAGTTGCTAATGATTCTCTGTCTACGGTTTCTTTTGCTAAATGGATTCCGCCTTTAGTAACGGCCTTTCCTTTATAGGGTAGGATTAACATCCTCCAACCTGAAGGCTGGGGCATGCGTTCTACAAATGATTTATCTAGAAGAGTTGGATCTAATACTCTGTCGTCTGTTTTGACGTAGGCTTCTTCTATTTCTGGGTTGGTAGGTTCTACGGGTTCTGTTTTTTCTTCCTCGACTTCTCTTGCGATATGGTCAGGTACTAATACCTTGTTCATCGTTGTTGACACTCCTTTTTAGCAATTCCCTTATTTCTGATTCTACGTCCTCGAGGGAATTGTAACGACCACGTAGATAGTTGTATTCATCGTAATCTTTGGCTCCGTTCATAATTAGACTTTCTAAGTCTAATTTTTTTTCATTGATTCTTTGTGTTAAGAGTTCAACGAGCCAAAAATCATCCATTAATAAACTCCAGAAAACTTACCGCCGAATTCGGCAGCGCCCATACCTCTTGCTTTACCTTTACCCATACCTGGAGTGGCTTTGGTGCTGGCAGCAAAAGACTTACTTTTACGAGTCACAACGTTTCCTTTGTTGGAATACGATTGCTTGCCGTCTAAAGTTTTAGGCGTTTTCTGGTCACTTACTTTTGTACTTTTTATCATATTTATAAACCTTTCAGTCCGATATCAATTAATTTTAGTTCTTTTTGTTGGTCGAGTCTATCCTTAGTGGTTTCGTCCTTCATAATTGCAATGTCACGCTGCGTGTCAATACGCTCTCTATCTATCTGATCTTGTGTAGATTGATCTAGCTGACGTTGTTCTTCACGCACCATAAACTGTTGTTGTTCTTGATTCAGTTGTTGTCCTTTAAGAGCCAGTTCTTGTTTCCTAATTGTCACCAAAGGATCTTCTTCTGGCGGAGTACCTATCTGTTGCGAGAACTGAGTCATCAACTCTGACATGATAGGAGCGCTGAACTGAGCCAGTATATCGTTGGCTTGCGCTTGTATCTGTTGCGCTTCTACAGGTGAGACTTGTTGCGCTTGTTGTTGCAACTGTTGATATTGTTGCATCGCTTCTGGTGGCATTTGTTGTTGCGCAATAATATCTGCTTTCATTTGTAAATGTTGCATGATGTGAGAAATGATATTGGCCTGTACCTGCGCGTTGGTTTGTACAGGTTGCAAGTTCAATAGTGTTACGTGAGCTGCTATATGTGCATCATGGTTCTGTTGAGGGAACGCTTGCGCTGGTTGACCCATCAATAAAGCACTATTTTCCATACCTGCTTCTAAAGGTGATGGTTCTGCTGGAGGCGGAGGCAGTAGTAAAGCATCAATATTGTCCACACCTAAAGAGGCGTACATTCTTTTATAAGCTTCGTATACACCACCTGGACCATGAATCTGCGGGTTAGATTGAACTAACTGCATCATTTCTTGAGCCATAACAATACGTTGACTGGTAGAGAATATATCTGGATTACTAACAGGGAATATATCTATTCTGCCATCAAAATCGGTTTGTTTAATCTCATTTTGACCACCAGAGACTTGGTAGGGATATACAGGTGGTAAGCTTTGTGCAAAAATATTTGCAAGTAATCCAAACTCTTTCTTCTGAGCATTATGGAGACGTTTATGAATAGCACTTAGAACTTTGGTAGACTTTTCCATAAGTGCCAAAGTTGTCCCAACGGGGGCTTGGGAGTTACCTTCTCCTACGGCTATCTCAGCTATAGAAGCAAAACGTTGTCCTGAAGAAACCAATAGTCCTAATAAATTCAGTAACGTAGCACTCGGTTCTTTAAAAGGTAGGGGTTGTATAGCATCACGTAAAGATCCTGCTGGTGCATCTACATCTCTAAACTCACCAGGTTGAATTGGTTCGTCCTCGTTTCGTATGCGGATGCCTCGAGTCTTGAAACCAGCAGGTAAATTAGAAAGCGTACCTGCATCTATTAATTGTCTAAGTATAGATGTGGAAGCTTTAGACAACCCACCAATCATGTGAGTCAGTCCGAATCCGTAAAATCCTAAACCTGGTAAAAACTTAAAGTGAACAAAGTATTCAATTTTAGATTTCATTGCGTCATCAGGATTAAAGTTACGTCTGATGGACAATACGTTTTCAGTATTTGAGTCTATTGTTACGATATAAGGTAATTTAACTCCTGTTTCTTCACCGTCTTCACCTACGTCTTCAAATCCTTCTAGGTCTAAATTACAGTGAACTTCGTATAAAACACATACCTCATCACTATCAGAAGAAGGCTCCATACCTTCTAGCTTTTCTTTTTCTGTATCAAGTGATGAATATTGGCTGGCTTCTTCGCCATACTGCATATCAAATTTCTTATAGAAACCAATAGCTTGTAACTTACGTACGTCATTCTCAGGCATCTTGATAACGTGAGTGATACGTGGGCAAGACTCTAGGTCAGTCGTATAGTAAGGAACAATTAAATCTTCTGGAGCTACAAACTTAGATACAGGTCTTTGTAGGTTTTCGTCGTAATAAACTTTCTTAAATGCAGAACCAGCCAACGGCAGGTAAAACAACATTTGATCTAGGTCTTCATCATACTCGTCCATCACATGTATGATTTCATAATTCATAAACTCACGTACTCTTTGCGCTTGTTCTTCTACAGCAGAGTCATAAGCACCTACCACTTGAGTTTTTACAGGACCGCCTGCGGGTAATAATTCCTTATAAGCCTGCGCTTGGAATTGAGTAACGGCCTCTCCCAATAATGGGTGAGTTACGCCTGAAGCACCTTCAAAGGGTTCAGAGCGAGTTTCATCAAACTTCATACCAAGATACTTCAATCCATCGGTATAGGTTTTTTCCCAGTCTTCTCTAGAAGATCTGTCATCATCAATAGAACTGGTAAGGTCTATATAGATACGACCTAATTCGCTTTCAGAAATAACATCAGCTAAGTTTTCATCAAACTCAGAACCCATTTGCATTTCTGGAGCAGGACCTAATAACGCAGAACCGTCTTCTTGTATCTCTACGTCTTCTTCTTGTAGTCCTTCTAGGACTTCAATAATTTCGTTATCCAAACCATCGGCATCCTGAGTAGTAGTCATATCTACCTCTTCAGGCATTTGATCTACTGGATCTGGTGTTTGTCTTTCTATCGCCATTAATAATAAACCCTTTGTCGTACGCCTCTGTCTTCATCTTCGTAATCGGAATCTAGACTTAAAAAGCCACCTTCACGAAAACGCATGATTGCTTGCGTCATAGTATCACATAAATCATCGTGCGCTCCAAATGGAAATGACGCACACTCTTCGATCATATCTTCGGCAAACATACGTTTAGGAGCGTAGACCATCTCTGATTCAAAGACTGGAGCAACTGAGTGCATACGTGTGGTTTTATCGTGACCTCTGGTCGGCGAGTAGTTCACAACAGGTATGCCCATACGTCGTAGTTCTTGAGTCAAAGGTGTACCTGAAGCTTTGGCTTCAATCAACACCATATCCGTCTCCCAGTAGTTGTACTCACGCATCGCTATCTCTTTGAGTTCAGGAAAGTCCCAACGGCCTTTTTGACAGTCTAAAAGAATAATACAATCAGGTGAGTCATCAGTAGGACGAAACACACCCCACGTAGAGATGGCTGAAAAGTCAGCCGATTCTTTCTTAGAAAATGCCGTATCGTAAGATTGCATAATATAGTCTACGTTTGGCAAAGAATCTTTGTCCCAGCGTTGCCACCATTCACGTTTAATAATAGAACCCTCTTCAGCGGTAGGGTTTTGCATCCACTGGGCGTTCCATTTCATACCAGGTAGAGATGCCTTTACTTTAAGCAATTCGTCTTCAGGCCAGAACTCAGGCCAGAGCGGTTTGTCTGTATCAGGGAAAATAGCAGGAAACTCAATTACCTCCCACTGGTCAGCTAACGGTTCCTTTTGCGATTCCAATAACTTAGCCGTCAGATCAATCGCACTCCATCGCGTCATCACTATAACGATAGCACCGTTTGGCTGTAAACGTTGACGAGGACCAGAGGTATACCATTCGTAAGCTGACTCTAGCGCTGTCGGACTGAGAGCGTCTTGCTCAGAGTGAGGATCATCAATAATCAATAAATCAGCACCACGTCCTGTTACCGCTCCGCCTACACCCGCAGCGAAATACTCGCCACCTTTATTGGTTTCCCAACGTCCCGCAGATTTGTTATCGGCTTGCAGTTTTACTTCAGGGAATATTTTCTTGTATTCTTCTTGATCCATCAAGTTACGCACTTTACGACCAAATCGTACGGCTAGTTCACCCGTATGCGTGGTTTGCATAATCTTCATCTTGGGCTTGAGTCCCATAATATAGGATGGGAAAAAGGTAGAAGCGAACTCAGACTTAGTATGACGAGGTGGCATGTTAACAATCAAGCGCTTGCACTTACCGTCTACGACGTCTTGTAGCTTTTGGGCGAAGACCTTATGGTGGCGTCCGCAAATAAACTCAGGCCAGATATGTTCTACGTAGTTGATAAAACTTTCTTGGCACTGGTCTTGTATTGCGTAGTTGTCTAACTTTTCTTTAAGCATCAGAGCTTCTTTCAGCTCTGTCTCCGTTAGACTCGATAGGTTCAT
>JGI24513J20088_1000189_pt1 | contig 10182 bp, 2 predicted proteins | sample LinPmetageLP36_FD_20088 | JGI IMG/M metagenome (IMG submission 20088)
GATAACGACCAGTAACGTTGGTATCCAAAACATCGCTCCCTTATACACATTACATGTTGGTGATAAAGTCGTATTCGATGATAATACAGTGGAAAGTTCTGGGCAAAGTGTAATTAGGGTAGACGGTAGAATAAACGCCACCCGTTTTGAAGGTGATGGTGGTCTCCTCTCTAATATTGCGACAACTCTCACATCTATCGTAAATCAAGGTAATACCGCATCGAATGTGGTTATTTTCAACGCGGCGGATGAATTTGATAGTGGTGGTGTAGGTTTAGTAACTAACAGTAATGTCGGTATTCAAAACACGAGCCCCACCTTCAACTTAAGCGTGGGTTCAAATCTCCATGTAGATGATACGGGGGCCAATGTCCTAACGGTTCATGGTAACGTTACAGCGAGTAACTTAAACTTGGGTGTATTTTCAATTACTCCCGCATACGGTCTAAATGATGTGTGCAATACTAGTAACGGAACATCGAATGTTGTTCAATTCCAAAACAGTAATACAAGTATCGTGACAACCTCTAACATAAACGTCGGTGGTCAAGTTATTATCACGGGTGCCACTAAGGGTCTCGATGTGACCTCAAACATAGAATTAGGTGGTCGACTTAAGTTTGACAGTAACGTCTTCATCGATACCCTCCGTGTCGCTGACGTGGCTGCGAACTTGGTTACCTATGATCAAGCTACCGGTGAACTCACAGACTCTGGTGGATCTTTCATGAATAAATTCACTATGGTTTCTGAACAACCTCCTTCGAATATATTCTCAAACGTGTCTACTGGGCCGTACACCCTCACAACTTCAAACTTAGCTACAAACTCTAATACATTCAACGCATTTGATGGGACTGCGAATGCTTGGGTGAGTGGCGATCTCGCCGGTGGATACATCGGTGGATCCAACGTGTTCCATGAAACAAATCTTACCCAACTTTCAAACACCCACCCTACACAGTTTGGTGACTGGCTCGCTATCGAGTTCCCGTATAAATCCAGATTGAGACACATGAAATTGACTCCTCTAACAGCTGCACAGTTCCCCGCTTCGGCGAATATATACGCGACAAATGATAGTGTTACGTGGACAGAAATTGGATACTGGAAGGATCGTAACCCAGTGACAAATTCAAACGTCCAAACAATTTCAGTCAATACACCCGAGGACTTCAATAAGTATGCTCTCGTCGCCACAAAGGCTGCGGGTAACAGTTCCAACGTCGCCATCCAAGATTGGAATCTTTTCACAGAATCCATCTCCGTCGATGGGGGGAAAGGTGTTGACAAACGGCGGGCGGCCACAAAGACATTCGTATTCACAGTATCGAATGCCAGTGGTGCTAATAAATACTATATCAATGGTGTACAGCAATCTTCTCTACAATTAGAACAAAACCATACGTATATATTTGACGTATCTAGTACGACTCTTGCGACCCATCCACTTAGATTTTCAACAACTGCCACTGGTAGCGAATATACTACGGGTATAACGAATTCGGGAACGTACGGAGGTGGGGGTACAGCCACAAGAACATTTGCGGTCACCACAGATACTCCCACAACACTTTACTATTTCTGTACAGCCCACGCTGGTATGGGGGCTACGATGAGTATCTCACCAACGGCAGAATTAGAGGTTTCTGGTCGTATCATGTCTAGAGACCTCGTGGTCACAGGGACGGGTGGAACGAGTATAGGTGGTGGGACGACCGCGCAAAGGGCGGAGTACCCCGATTTGGGTACGATCCGGTATAACTCCACAACCGGGTTCATGGAAGCGTACACTGCGTCAGGGTGGGCCCCTATCGCCCAACCACCAACGATCACCGGTCTTTCGCCGTTAACCACACTTCCTAGTGGTGGGGCTGTGGTTGGGTGGAGCGGTTCAGGTACGAAGATTGTGGCATCAGACGCACAGGCGTCTGATGAGTTCGGCTGGAGTGTCTCCATGAACTCGGACGGGACGAAGGTTATCGTGGGGGCGTATGATGAGGCCGAGGGTGGTTCCGGGGCCGGGGCCGCCTATATCTTCACCTACGATGGTTCGTCGTGGACTCAAGAAGCGAAGATTCGGAACAGCGACAACCAGTCGGGTGACTATTTCGGCAACAGCGTCTCTATGAACTCGGACGGGACGAAGGTTATCGTGGGTGCGCACGGCGAGGACACGGGCTATGCCGAAGCCGGGTCCGCCTATATCTTCACCTACGATGGTTCGTCGTGGACTCAAGAAGCGAAGATTCAGGCATCGGACAGACAGGGGGGTGACTACTTCGGTGGCAGTGTCTCCATGAGCAGTGATGGAACGAAGGTTATCGTTGGGGCGTACGGTGAGGATACGAGTGGTTCCTACGCTGGATCCGCCTATATCTTCACCTACGATGGTTCGTCGTGGACTCAAGAAGCGAAGATTCAGGCATCGGATAGTGGGACGGGTTACCAATTCGGTGGCAGTGTCTCCATGAGCTCGGACGGGACGAAGGTTCTCGTTGGGGCGAAATATACCACCTCGCCCGCCGGGGCCGGGGCCGCCTATATCTTCACCTACGATGGTTCGTCGTGGACTCAAGAAGCGAAGATTCAGGCATCGGATAAGGAGGCGAATGACAGGTTCGGCAACAGCGTCTCTATGAACTCGGACGGGACGAAGGTTATCGTGGGGGCGTTCAATGAGGATACGGGTGCGTCCGATGCCGGTGCCGCCTATATCTTCGCCTACAGTAGTGGGTCGTGGTCCCAAGAAGCGAAGATTCAGGCATCGGATAAACAGTCGAGTGACGAGTTCGGCCACAGTGTCTCCATGAACGGTGACGGGACGAAGGTTATCGTGGGGGCGCAAGATGAGGACGAGGGCGCTAGCGGCGCCGGTGCCGCCTATATCTTCACCTTGAGTAGTGGGTCGTGGGATACGGGTACGAAGATTCTGGCATCTGACGCAGAGGCGGATGACGAGTTCGGCCACAGTGTTGCCATGAGCAGGGATGGGACGAAGGTTATCGTGGGGGCGTATGATGAGGACCAGGGTGGTACCGACGCCGGTGCCGCCTATATCGTCGATTTCATCGCAGTAACTGACTCAGGCTTCGTCTTTGACGCATCAACCCAAGTATTCACGGCTACCGGTACGGGTATTGTCAGTGGATCGACGGTCCAATTGGAAGGTGCCGATGGAAACACATACAGTGTTGTCGATGCGACCCCGAACGCTGCCGGGACACAAGTGACTTTCAAATTGGGGAGTGAGGCGGTTGAGTTTCCACCTAGTGCGATGACCACAAATACTTCGATCACGGGGTACGTAGCGAGTGCCTCAATGGACTCGTCTAACGCGTGCAGGGCCTTTGATGATACGGGGGATTACTGGTCGGCCAACCCTGGTAACGCCACTGTGGGCTATGATTATAATTCACCCTATTTAGCGGGACTTGACTCCGCAGCAACTCAAGATATAAGTGGAACAACACATCGTGGGCATTGGATACAGTTACAAATACCCAGCCCAGTTGTACTATCTCGCGCTGTAATAGGTACTACACAATCTGGATATCAACACGGACAATTTGTTATACTAGGGAGCAACGACAATGCGAATTGGACATTACTTCATGCTGGGACGGGGACGACTCTGTCCACAAATGTCACAACACTATCAGCGGGGTCGACAGAAGCATTCTCTTATTTCAGAGTAGTAATAAAGTCAAAGAACGCCGGTTCCTCGAACTATAATATTGAACTCAATAATGTACAATTTTTTGGTGGATCGGGATCTTGGGATCTCGCCCAACAACCCTATAAAGTTAGGATTAACAGTACCTCGGGTCTGATCGCGACCAGTACTGCCGCGATAGGGTTTGCGGTTGGGTGGACCTCACCCGCGGCTGGTGCGACCCTGAGTTTCGATACTGATGCGTCCACGACTCAAACACTCGTAGGTACAGATGGTGGTGGTGGTACGAATAGGACATTCTCTCTAGCACCCGGGAGTAACGCCTTACCAGCGGGTCTTGCTCTTACCGGGAGTACAGGTGCGATAACAGGTACTATCGGGGCGGAGGGTACGACGAGTGTAACATTTCGATTGACTGATAATGCCACTGGACTGTTCACAGATAGAGCAATCAATATCGTGGGCGCTGGATCCCTCTACACCTTCACCTCACCGTTCACGTTCACGAATGCGGGTATATATGGGCGGACTGGCCCTACACTCTCCCAGTTAAGGACCGCGTATAGTCCCAGCTGGACGGATTATACCAGTAATTTGAACGTTTCGTCAGGAATTCAGCTTTGGACCGTACCGAAGACGGGATCGTATAGGATTGCAGCATATGGATCTGGTTCGCGTGCTACGAATCAGGGAGGGTACGGTGCTCGAATTACTGGTACTTGTACTCTAACTAAGGGTGAGGTCATTTATATACTAGTTGGTCAGACATGTATAAATGCGACCAACAGTGCATCGCACGGTGGTGGTGGTGGGACATTTGTCGTGAGGACTCCATATAATACCAATGCATCTATCATCGTCATCGCAGGTGGGGGTGGGGGTGGTCATTCCTATGCACATGGTTCCTATGGCGCGTACGACGGAAACGCTAGTTTAACTACAAGTGGTACTGATGGCCAAGCCCCGGGGACGTACATTGCAGGTGGGACCGCCGGTGCAGCGGGTACATCGGGGTCTAGTGATAACCAGGGTGCAGGTTTCTTCGGAAGCACGCCGACTGCGGGTTCGTTTACCACCGGAGGCATAGGGGGTATCCGCCCGAACCACACCGATGGGCAAGGTGGTTTCGGGGGAGGGGGGAGGCATGGCAACTCCCACGGTGGTGGTGGTGGTGGTTACTCCGGTGGGGGTGGCAGCACCGGCCAACACTACGTTGGGGGAGGTGGGGGGTCATACAAGGCTACATCCTTCACGGTCACGAGTGAAGACGTTATTAACGACGGTCCCGGTTCAGTTACGATTACACAACTTTAAATATCAAGTATATAGTATATGTCAGACTTATCGACCGACGGAACTCCTCTACCCACACCAGAGGAAATTGCAGCTCAAAAGGTCATAGAACAACGCAAAGTTGAGGCCATGACTAAACTCCGTTCAGAACGGGACGCATTGTTCCCCTCTACGGATAAATACGTGATGAGGGATTACCCCATAAACGATGAAACCTTCAAAAAATGGAAACGTTACCGCCAACACCTCCGTGACCTTCCGGATATGTCTTCACCGGATCTCGATGAAGATGGAAACCTCATCGGTGTAGAGTGGCCGGTCGTCCCGACTCCATAAACCCTCTTTGCAATTAACAAAAAAACCAAACTTTACAAACTGAACAGAGTTTCTAAGGTCTGTCCCGTATCAAATAAAACCCAACGGGTTTTGATCGTTTAAAAAAACCTCGCCCTATATTAAATGCCTATCATTGATACCCCGGCGGGTACTCTTGAGGTAACTAACGCTATCTTGAGTGCCAGCGAATTTAGGGGGACTCAAAAAATAAGTGTTTCTAACTCAGCACCAACTAAAAACTTTTCAGTGGGTGATAAATTTCATGTGAGTACAACCGATGCGGATGCCGTTAATATTACAGGGAACCTGGTCGCACATACACTTAAAATCGGGAATCTTCTCGTCAGTCCAACCTTCGATTTAGCCGCCGTTTCTAATGTGGGGAACACAACCTCCAATACCCTCCAATTTGCCAATGCTACNACATCTTTCGTGGCCTCCTCAAANGTNGAGATNGGTGGGAATATCACACTCACCTCGAACGCCCAGGTGAAGGTTGGTTCCAATGTNCTCGCGGAATACACGGGACCNCATGGGAGGGATCCAACAACGGAGTTGTTGAAAAAGTTCCCCGAGATTGCTTTTGACGCCTCTAAATTGGATGGGAATGATACGACCAATACGTACACACAAGCGGGGTATACGGTGACGTCAAGTACCGATAATTTTCATGAGACTGGATTTTTTTCGTATAAGTTGTTTGATAGTAGACCTACTAAGACATTCGTGGTTACGGTGCAGCAGGTCGGTGGTGCTAATAAATACTTTATTGATGGTGTAGATCGTCCCACTTTACAATTATACCAAGACCAAACCTATATTTTCGATTTATCCAGTTCGACACTTCTCACTCACCCTTTTATATTTTCAACAAGTGCCACTGGAAGTGCCTATACTACGGGTATAACAACTACGGGTGTCTACGGGAGTACTGAGAAACGAACTTTTGTAGTCCCCATAGGCGCCCCCACGACACTTTACTATTATTGTACGGCCCATAGTGGTATGGGAGCTACGGCGAGTATCTCCCCGACAGTTGGTTGGATTTCGGAGTCTGATCCAGCTACTGTAAGTGGCTCACCTTTCAACTCCATAAATTCGTCATATGTGGGTGAATGGGTCAAACTCGAATTACCAAAATCAATTAAATTAAATCATTTTACAATATCTAGTAGAAAAGGATTTCAGGGACAATTTCAACCCGAAAATTATAAATTATTTGGTTCCATAAATGATTCTACTTGGGTAGAGCTCGCAGAAGTTACGGGACAGAGTTTTCCAGTAAGTGATGCTACAGTTACTACCAATGTAACCACATCAAACTATTATAAATACTACGCCTTAGTAGTGTCTAAAACAAATTCTGGTGCTGTGTCTATATCCGAGTGGGAACTCTACGGTACCGAAGAACCCGCACCTGTCGGTGACCTTTCCCTAGACACAACCCTAAAGTCTACGTTCAATTCCGTTCGGTCGAACAATTACGTGATGTATTTCGATGGGGATGGGTTCATACCCGGTAATAACACCTCAAATAACCTTGTGACTGGCTCGAATAAATCCGTGATCCACCATAACGCCACCTACGATACCACAGATAAATACTGGACCTTGGATGGTTCTACGGAGAGTAACGTGACCACAGGTTCCCTAGGACTTGTTGGGGATGCGCCACACACAGTCTCCACTTGGATCAATGCCTCGAATTTGGAGGCCAATGCGACGACCCAACAACTCTTCAGTTTGGGGTCTGGATACTCCGAGGAGATCGTTCGGGTTGACGATACCCAAATCGCCGCGAACACGTGGCACAACGTGACCTATGCGTACCAGGGTGGAGGTGGGTCCAAGGTGACCTACGTGGATGGACGGAAGGTCGAGGAGGCCCAAGTTGAGGATACCTTCGGGGACTACCCACCTTTCGCGATGACGGATTACAAGGTTGGTGGATACTGTGTGAGTGCGAGGACAGAATATGATACTTCGGGTAATGCATTAAAAGCGTTTGATGATAATACGGGAACGGCTTATAAACCAGTGAATTCTGCTTATGATAGTTCAGGTGACTTAGATAGTGGTGGAACGTTTGCGATATCAGCTTCAGCCACAACACCCGGTGAATGGATTAAATTAGAACTGCCACAAAGATTGGTTGTGTCGTATTTATTTATGCAGTCGATTGCTACAGGTACCGGTCCATCCAATTTTAAGCTTTTTGGGTCTAATGATGATATAAATTGGGACGAATTGTTAAGTGTCACAGGTCAGACAACGGCAACTACAGGTACAACAAATAATGTGAACGCTTCGAAGGGTTATAAATATTTAGCGGTCGTAGTCACAAAAACGTTGAGCAGTGTGGACTTGCAAATAGGTGAAATCAAATACTACGGCCACAAGGAAGGCGACCTGACCCGATTCCCCGAGCCGACGCGGGTCCTTAAGTATCCACACGTGGCGATGACCGGGCCGGGGTATAGAGGGTATATGGTGACGGCACGAACTCAGTTTGATACAGCGGCTAATAGTGCCGTTAAAGCGTTCGATGGTCTGACCACATCATCATATAGACCTGTGAATTCGGCGTATAACGCTTCAGGTGAGTTAGACAGTGGTGGAACATTTTCAATATCAGCGTCAAGTACGGTACCAGGTGAATGGATTAAATTAGAAATGCCTCACAAGATAGTTGTATCTAAATTATTCACACAAGGTGTCGACGTAAACACCGGACCAGAAGATTTTAAGATTTATGGTTCGAATAACGATATTGATTATAGCCAAATATTAAACGTCACTGGACAGGGTTCAAATTTGAATGGAATAACTAATACCGTGACTGGATCTACCGCTTATAAATATTTAGCTCTCGTTGTCACTAAAACAGTGAACAGTGTAGATTTACAAATTGCAAAAATAGAATACTACGGCACCCAAGAAGATACCGGCACCCCCGCCATAGTGGGTGGCCCCTTCGCGGGTAAGGTGGCGAACTTTAGGGTCTATGACCAGTACTTGGGTGACGAGCGGATCCAAGAGATTTACGATGCGCAAAAGGATGCATTCGGGCACAAGAAATCCTCGATGACTTTTTATAAAGGTCGCGTAGGTGTGGGCACGACTGAACCTGAGGGGGCCTTGACGGTCCTAGATGACCCCATGCGTTAGCAAAGTTCCCCGCGAGGGTGGTCTCTGCGAATGATTCGTATGTGGCGGGAGACGGTCAAATCAAGTTAAGTGCCGCGGATGGGTCGGGGTACCAGGCTTTCGATGGTCTCACTTCAACTTCGTGGGACTCTACACCCACTAGACATACCCGAGTCTCCGAAGAAGTTGATTTCGGGGCATGGCTCAAGATCCAAACCCCAGAATCGGTGAGTCTCAAGAAGGCTGAGATTGAATCGAAACCTGATTGGGTGCAGGTTGGGGGTGATATTCTTGGTCCAGACTCGGGAGGGCAATTTGGACGTGCGGTCGCATGTTCGCATGACGGTACCCGTGTAATCGTAGGTGGATACATTTTTAATAGTAGCCAAGGTAAGGTGATAGTGTATGATTGGAATGGGACTGGATGGACTCAAGTTGGTAATGTACTCACGGGTGTGGCTAGTAATGCCCCTCAATTCGGTCAAAATGTAGCTATTTCGGGTGATGGTAATATTATAGCTGTAGCTGCACCTTATGAGCATCACGCAACCGGAAACGTTTCAGATGTAGGTACCGTTCGTGTATATTCTCTGGTGGGAGCCACATGGACTATTTTACCCGATTCTGGAACTTTAACTGCGGACACCTCGTCTGGGATGTCTGACGTCTTCGTAGGTGAGTCAGCGGATGATCATTTAGGTGAGGGTGGTGTGAAACTTTCGTATGATGGGTACACTATACTGATGGCAGAACACGAGGATGATACTGGATTCTCTAATGCGGGTAGAGTTCGTGTGTATACATACACTAATGGTGCCTGGTCTCAAAAAGGCTCTAGTCTAACCGGTACCGCTGCTGATGAGCGAATTGGATTTAGTTTAGATATGAGCGAAGACGGTAATCATATAATTTTTGCGACTGATGATGGAGGTGCATCTGGTACAAATCCATATGTTAAAGTATACGAGTACGGTTCAGATTGGACACAAAAAGGGTCTACGTTTACGTACAATGCCAATGATGGTCGTCACGCGGTTGCCATATCGAATGATGGTAATGTGATAGCGATAGGTCAGAATGATGCTGATGTAGCTGATGGAGCTGGAGCTGAAAATGGTGGAGTAGTCAAGGTATATAATTATGAAGGTTCGACATGGGTTATAAAGGGTACTATCAATGACCCCGTCGAAGCCACGGATGAAGAATTTGGTTCATTCATTGCCTTATCTGGCGACGGTAAAAGGTTAATTGTATCTAAACCAGACGAAGGGTCAACCAACCAAGGACAGTTATTTACATTTGAGTACACAGGTAGTTCATGGATTACTAGACAACCAGTAGCAAGTTATGGTGCTTTGGGGGATTCCGCTGATAATGATGCTCGTATAGGTCATGGTGGAAATGATAGTAGATCCTTAGCTATATCACGTGACGGGTCGGCAATTATTGCAGGTGAACAGGGTTTTGATCCCCCATCGGGTTCAAATGGGGGTCGCGCACGCGTCTTCTCAATGCCCTCGAACATCAAGAGTATTTGGGGAAGTAATGATGATACGAACTGGACAAAGATAGTAAGCGGTCCCACCCGCGAAGAGGCAACCTCCAACGTCGCTGGACTCGCGTTTGGTTATGATGACCGCCTAGAGTTCAAGAACTTGGATAACCCCAACTATTACAAGTACCACGCGATCGTCGCGGATGCTTTCACCCGTCTCAAGGATGTCAAACTC
>JGI24513J20088_1000191_pt1 | contig 10161 bp, 3 predicted proteins | sample LinPmetageLP36_FD_20088 | JGI IMG/M metagenome (IMG submission 20088)
ATGGTGATAATTCTGTAACATTTAATGATGAGCAATTTTTAGGTTCTACAGTTTATTCTGATTATATAAAAGGAGAGGTTGAAGCTTTACAGTTTCCTGGCAATTCTTTAAAAATATTATTTAATAATACTATTCCAGGTGGAACAACAGGTATATATAACGGTGACATTGCTGATAAAAATTATAATCCATTAGGTTGGTATTCTTATAAAATTGTAGTTAAACAAACAGAGCAAGAATATTACAATGTTTATTTACCTGGTATAATGGCAGCGTATCCTAACGACACGCTTAAAGAACTAGGTAAAACATCTCATGCTGCTTTATTTAATGACAACATAAATAAAGTTCCTAGAGATTTGTTAGAAGTAGGACCTGAGCAAAAGCAATTTAGAAGTAGTGTAGTTCTTAATGGTAGAGTTCAAAACACAGCTACAAATGACGTGTGGCAGAACAATATTCAATATTATCCTGGAACTTTTCCTACATTAGTTAGTGTTATAGCAACTGATAACGATTTGTTTAATGGTATCAGCGAGGTTGATTACGTAGGTAGTGCTGAGCTTTATAACGTAGTTTCAAATCCTTTAATAGCTAGAATAAATACACCTTCTAAACAATTAGGAGTAACGGCTGTTATAACAACCGCCACTGTAAATACTGGTTCTTTAGTTCCAGCTGATAATAAATTAAGTATAAGTAACTTAAATCCTAACAGTGCTTCAGCATCGGCAACAATACCTGTTGGCACAACAATGTCAGGACCAGGTCTTGAAGATAATTCAGTTATAACAAAATTTGTTAACGGTGGAGCTTCTACGGCAACTATAGAACTTAGTAAACCTGTGTTAAACGTTTTAGCTGATTCAGCTACAGTATATACTTTTTCACCAACGCAAGAAAGATACTTAACTATACCTAACAATTTAGCTATAATGGAAACTGATCCTGTTGAATCTGAATTAGAAATATTTTGGGAAACAACTACAGAGGGATTAGTAACGGAACTTAATCAAGCTATCTTAGGTGGTACGGCTGATGCTGTCTCGTTTAGTGGATTTAATACAGATTTATTTAAAGAATCTTTAGCGCCTAACGGATTAATGCTTACAACGCCTTTTAGTTTAAAAGATCAATTTGGTAACACTATAAGTTACGCAGCAACTTCGCCTGCTCAATTACAATTAATTAGTGTAGAAGATTTTAATGGCGGCGACGTAACAAGTTCTTTTGAATTAGTTGATCCTGTTCCTTCTACTCCAAATTCTTATAATATAAAAACAAAGGTGCCTTTTTATTACAGTAATCAAGCTTCTACTAGAGAAACTTTTAGATTTAATTTTGAAGTAAACTACGCTGGAATAGAAAGTTTTATTACACAACAACCTGTATCTTTAATAAATATTGTTCCATCGATAGACACGACGTGTAGCAATGTAACTTATATACCTGGAACTACTGGTGGTGGTGCTGGAACTATAGCAAATTTACAAGCTGAAAACGGGGCTAGTTCTTTAAATGTAGGTTTTGATGCTATTACATATCAAGATTTATCGTGGACAATAAGTGTAGCTCCTACTGGATCAACTAGTTATAATCCTCCTTCTGGAACTATACAGGTTCAACAGTCTCAAGTTAATAGATTTTGGAATGCTAGAATCTTTTTTGCTGGTGGCGATCCACCTAATTCAATGCCTGATGGTGAGTATAATATAACCGCTACTGCAGAAGACGCGGGAGGTTTAACAGATGCTTGTACTTTTAAATTAACACTAGATAGAACACCTTGTTTTACATACAAGTTTACATATACTGGAAGTAATTCTTTGATCAGCGTATCATATACTGGGTGTAATGGTGAAGGTGAAGTTGCGACTGTGCAAGCAAATACACCAGCAAATACTTTTCCAGGTTATACAGCGGTTTGTGCTCCAAATAATACTACAGCTTTAACTAATGTAGGTTTTGTAAAACTAGCTTTAGACAGCACAGACATAGCAAACGTGTGTAACAGTTAAAAACGTAAAAAAATAAGTAATAATAATAACTATGGCAGCGATAATAGAAGTTAAATATTTCAATACATTCCTTCTTAAGAAAGTAAACAAGTCTGTTACCAACTTTGGTAATATACCTGTATGGAATGGCTCGACTGGAATACCAACTTCAAAAGGCGGTTATCCAAACACAACAGCTGATCTACCTAACGCCTGGGTTATTGAAGAGTCAAGAATAAAAGGTGGTTATAATAACACTTCTGTTTCTTTTGGGGCTAAAGCTTATTTAGTAGAAGAAGAACCTAATGGTTCGGTAAGAAGCAACTCATTAATATACTCTGGTATATTTAATTCAAGAACAGGTATAAACAGAACAAATGTTTTTTCTGTAGCAGATGATATAGTTAAGTCTGTAGATCCAGCAAACGGTTCAATACAAAAACTATACGCTGAAGACACTAACTTAAGTATATTTCAAGAATTAAAAATAAGTAGAGCTTTAATAGATAAAGATGCTATATATTCTGCTGAAGGCGGAGGAACAGTAACAAGTTCTAATTTAGTTATAGGAGCTATTCAACCTTATATAGGTAAATATGGTATAAGTACAGATCCAACTAGCTTTGCTATATATGGTGGTAAAAAATACTTTACTGATAGAAATAATGGTGTAGTATTAATGATGTCAGGCGGAAGTTTAAATGAAATATCTAAAGCTGGAATGATTGATTACTTTAGAGATAGACTAGGAACAGAAATTAACGTTGCTGGTCTTAGTGGTAAAATCATAGGAGGATATGATATACATAATAAACAATATGTTTTATCTACTCAACAAGGTGGAAAACTTGAATATACTTTTAACGGAGGTTATGAAACGCTAGCATTTGACGAGTTAGTTCAAGGCTGGACAAGTTTCTTTACTTACAAACCTGATCAAGTTTTTAATTTAAACAATAAATTTTATAGTTTAAAATTTGGTTCTTTGTATGAGCATTATAGTGACACGGTTGTAAGAAATTTATTTTACTCTAATGATGATCCTGTTCAACCAGCGGTAGCTTTACCAACTTCTATTACTTTTGTTTTTAACCCAAATCCATCACAGTCAAAAACATTTAAAACAATTAACTACGAAGGAAGTAGTGGTTGGCAAATAACTAGTCTTGATTCAGATGCTACTGGTAGAGATTTATCTTCAGGAACAACAAACTTTTTACCAACTACTGATGACAATGCTGCAATTGTTTATAGTTATTTACAAGGTAGGTATGATTCTACTTTACCAAACCCATTAACTGGAGCCGCGGCAGCTGTTAGACCTTTTTACCAAGCTGGTTTTGATAGAAAAGAAAATAGATATGTAGCTAACTTAATAAATGTAAGCACGTCAGCACCAGGTGAAATTCATTTTGGCGGACAAATATCTGGTATAAAAGCTTTTTATGCAACAGCAACAATATCAACAGATGCTGTAACAGATCCAGGTGGCGAAAAAGAATTATTCTCTGTTGGTAGTGATTATATAGCTAACAATGGATATTAAAAAATTAATTAAAAAAAACAAATAAATGGCAGCAATAGGAGCAATAATAGGCGGTGCAGCTCAAGTTATAGGTGGCATAATAGGTGGCGCTAAAGCTAGAAGAGCCGCTAGAAGAGCTAAGAAAAAACTTAGAAAAATGAATGCTAAAATGGCTCAGTTAGAGGCTAACAGGCAAGAAATAATAAACCCTTACGAAGGAGCTGAAAACTTAAGTGATATGATGAGTAACCCTATGGCTAATCTAGGTGTTGCTACTCAAGCTACTGAAATGCAAATAGAACAAACTGATCAAGCTTTAGCAAATACTTTAGATACATTAAGAGAAACAGGTGGAGGATCTGGTGGTGCTACTGCTTTAGCTCAAGCTGCTTTACAGTCTAAACAAAATGTTGCTGCTGGTATTGAACAACAAGAAAAAGCTAATGAAGATAAGAGAGCTGCTGGAGAAGAAAGATTACAACAAGCTAAGGTAAATGAAGAAAAAAGGATGCAAAACTTAGATGCTCAAGGTAAATCATTTGTGTTTAATCAAACAGAACAAAGAGAAATGGGTCAATTAAATAGACTACAAGGTCAAATAGATAACATGCAAGGTATAAAAGCTCAAGCAAGCGCTGATCAAACCAGGGCTTTAACAGGAGCAATAAGTGGTATAGCTTCTGTAGCTGGATCTGCTCTTGGTGGTAACGATGGTTCATAATAGATAAATAACATGGAAAACAAAAACATTCAAATAAATCTTCTAATACAACAGGTATTACAAAGCGATAGCATGGCTTATATTCCAGGTTATATATCTTCTGATGTTGATGTGGAGTTTAGAATACTAGATAGAGCATATCAAGATACAGGAAAATACTACGCTAGACTAAAAACAGCTATACAACAAAACAAGTGCGGTGATTGTATCGATGTAAACGAACAAATAATTATACTTGAAAGAGCTCCTGAAGTTTCTTTAGAGTTTCTTAAAAACGTAATAAGTGAACTTAGCGTAACAGAAACGCCTAATTATGATCCTAATAATTACTATGGTTTCATGGTAGCTAATTCTATTATGACTGAAAAGCCTGGTTTTTCTAAAACAGATGGTTATATGGTGTCATTAGATTTGTTGCAAAACGGTAATCAAGAATTAATGTTTGATGGTCCTTTATTTGATAAACCTTTGATTATAAATAGCTCTGCTTTGTCTACACTTTTAGATTCTGATACATCTATGGTTGTAGAAACACCAGACATAGATACAAGCATGTCTGAGTTATTAGTTCAGTCTCAGCTATTTTCTCCTGACATGGTAGGTGAAAACGGTAAGTTGTCAGCTGGAGCTAAAATATCAGAAGAGTTTGCTGTAAAATTTAACGGTGAAATGGATTATGAAATAATAGATATTGGTGGTGGTAAAGGTAGAAACATATTAAGATATGATATGGATAAAATTGAAAAAAAATTAAATCCATTTATAAACGCAGAGGTTGCAGGCATGTTATCAGCCGAGCAAGAAGCTGTTGCTGTTTGGAACGTTTACTTATCTAAAGGTACTAGCGTAGAAGAAGATGCTCAGATGGTGCAAAATGCAAATGCTGCTGAAAGCTCATGGATATACGAAACTGATTTACCATTGTATCAAGAGAAAAAAGAAAAATTTGCTTATAAATATAAAGAGTATTTTATTAATAATTATTTAAAACAATTTTTAACAAACAAACTACCTAGCGTAGAAGAAGATGCTGCGGTATTTGATTTAGAAGAAGGAAGACAAGCTAAGGCTGATAAGTTTATAGAAGCTAACCAACAAAATTAAATTAAATGACAAAAGAGGAATACATAAGAAGTTTAATTAATCAAAACATTACTGGCGATAAAATGTTTGAATTAGTTAGACAGTGGGAAATAGATAACCCTGAAACTGAAGAAGTTGAAGAAGTAAAGACAGAAGTTGTTGTGGACCAACCGGGTGCAGCTGTAACAACTACAACAAACGAAGCATCCGATATGGCTTCAGAATCGGAAAATGGTTTTTCGGAATCACTAGACAATAGAAGTTTAAGCGCTAATTTTGTACCTGGAACTTTAGATTTTTATCAAGCAAGAGTTGCTAACTTAGGGCTTTCTATAGAAGAAGAAGCTAAAGCTATAAACAGCATGGCTACACAAACAAGTGGAGCTATGGGTTTAATAAATGAAAATGATTTTCAAAAGAAAATTCAAGTAAATAATTCTAAGTATGGATACAAATTGTTTACTGATAAAGAGCTGCAAGAATATATTGAAGAACAACAAAAAATACCTGGTAGTGGTTTTGAAAACATAACAAGCGTAGATGATTATGTAAACTCTAGTCCTGACGTTTCTTACGTAGCTGGTTTAGATCCAAATTTAAAAGAAGATTATTTTGGTAAGATTGATGAATTTCAACCATACAATGCTATGCAAGAGATTACATTAAAAGCAAAACCATATTATGATACAGAAGAACTAGATAATAAATTAGGTTATCTTACTTGGGAAAACGAAGATTTTTATCAACGTTACGCCGGTGCACGTGGAAAATCTTGGGACTATATGCCAAAAGGTCATCAAATTTTATCTGACTACGCTAAAGAACTATATTCGCCTGAAACACAATTATCTTCATTAAATGATTTTAATGGTCAAGGTAGAGAAATAGCTGGCTCCGGTATAATGGAAAATGGAGGAGTAGTTGGTTATTATGATGAAGCTGTTTTTGAAACAAAATATGGCAGAAATGATTTAAACTCAAACGATAGGTTGTTTGCTTTTGATTTTGTTGGAGGAAAAAACTCAAAAATTAGAAAACGTTTTAGTAATATTGATGAAAAAGTTGACGATAGAATTACTTATATAAACATGCCTTCTCAATATCAGTACAGAATAAACAAGTATGCAAATATAGCTAAAGAAAATTTTGGTTTTACTACAAGTCAAATATCAGAATATGGTACTAATAATTTAACAGACAGCGAAAAAGAACTTCAAAAATTAACTTTAGAATATGAAAACGCTACTGATCCTGATGTTAAAAAAAGTTTAGGTGAAAAAATTAATAATCAATTTGGTACGGAAAAAGATTTAGGTAAAAAACTTTATGATACTAACACTGGAGACTTTATAGATTTAGAAAAAGCAGATGTTCCATTAGCTCAATTAGAACTTTATCAAAAAGCTGATGAAAAATCTATGAAAGATATAGAGGTCTTGCTTAATGAAAGAGATAATCAATATTATTCTTTAAATGGTCTTACAGAAGATATATTACAATGGGATAATGTTTATAAAGAAGAAGGAATTAGTTGGAATGAAGGAGAATCTTTTGCGTATAGTGACGTAAGTAACAATCAAAGCATTTTAGCAAACCCTAAAAACATATCTAGAACACAGTTAGAAAAATTAAAAGAATTTAACGAAACAGGAAAACTGCCGAAAGGATTAACTAAAATACCAGGATCTCATCCATTAGCCGTTGCTTTTAACAATGTTTTTGATGAGTACACTGTAACTAATAAAGCTATAGCTCTTAATAGAAATTTAGCAACAACAGCTAGAAGTTGGGGATTTGACGAAATGTTAGATGACACAATGGAAATAACAGGAGCTGATGATGGTTTTTTAGGACTTACAGAGCCAGTTAATCTTATAACTCAAAACGAAGAAGCAAATATGTTTGCTGATCTTTTATCAAGAACAGGTACTGATGTTGATACAGATCTTATAAACTATTCTACAAGTAAAAACTTTGGACAACGTAACTTAGGAGCTTTACCTCATTTTGGAGAATTTGTATTTAAAATGTGGGGTTTTGGAAAGTTAGGTGGTANANAGGCTTTAAAAAACATTGGAACAGGTGTAAAAGAACTTGGTAAAGGTTATAGAGTTTTTAGAAATGGAAAAAACTTTGGTGAAACAAATAGAAAATATAAACTTTTTACTTCAACAATAGACGCTGTAGAAGATGGTTTGAAATTTGAAGGTACTTCTTTAGCTTTTGATGGTGATGATTATAGAACAGCTGAAGCAGGTATTTTTGGTTTAAGCATGAAAGCAGGTCAAATTGGTTTTGGTACTTTTGCTAATAAATTTACAAGAGGTTTATCTAACGCTATAATGTCTCCTAAAAGTCAAGCTTTAGCTAACAATCCTTTTTACAGAGGTATAACTACAAAAGTTGCAGATGTTGCTAAATATAACACTCCAAGTAACATTGTAAAACAAACTGGTGAACTTCTTACCGGTGCAACAGGTTATCAATTTGCTAGTACAGTAACAGATATGGAAGGTTATTTTGGAGGTTTAAAAGAAGAAAATATAGGTTATTTTCAATCTACAATAGACGAAATGTTTAAAATAGGAGCTATAGGGTTTTTATCAAAAGGAATGCCTGGTGTTGACAATTTTTTAAACGCAAGTAAAGCTGATATAGTTAGGTTAACTTCTAATGGAAAAAGCTCTGTAGGGTCTAGAAGAGCTGCTGAATTTTTTGGAATAAAAAATGATTTAATAGAAAACCCTACAATCGAAACAGAAAGCTCAATAACAGAAAAATCTATAGAGTTAACTAAAGATATATTAGAAAAAAGAAAAAAAGGTGATATAAGCCCAGAGGAAGCTAGAGAGCAATTTAATGAAGTAAAGAAAAATGAACAAATGGCTTTAACTCAAGCGGCTATAAATGTTGCTAAAAAAGCTATTGATGTAGAAAGAGAAGCTGGAAACGCAGTTCCTACTGATGCAGAAATAATGGTTATATCTGGTAAGCTAAAAAATGGAGAACAATTAAGCGCTATAGAATCTCAAAAACTTAGTAGAATACCAAAAGAAATTTTATACGATACTATAGGTATAAAAGAAGGAACAAAGGCTTCTCAAAACTTAGATAATATATATAAAAACAACGATATAATTCAAGCTCAATTAAACGGTGGTGGACTACAATTAGGCTATCATGGAATAGCTGGAGGAAAAACAAGCAGTTATATTATAAACGGTGGTCCAGTTGGTAAATACAATGTTAGTCGTAAGCTAACACCTGAGTTATACAAAGAAGCTTATGATTTTTTAAATAAAAAAAATAATCTAAACACAGATATATTTTCTTTACAAAAAAACTTAAAAGAAAATAGCGACACACTTAGCACTTCAGATAAAATAGATATTAAAAAAGAAATATCTGATAAAACAAAAGAACTAGAAAGATACGAAGACAAAGATGGTGATATAGCTATAGATTTGCAAAGAAAGCTAACAGAATCAGCAGAAAAACTAACAGAAGAATCTGTAAGTGAAACAAACATGAGAGGTGGTTCTAGTAAAATAATTAACAGTGTTCAAGAATTTCAAGATGCTTACAATAGAGCTGGTCTTGAAGCTAAAGATGTGAAAGGAGATATAGCTTTTATTGATCCTAAAACTGGAGAAAGATTTATAAACAAAGAAATTGCTAGTAAACTTAAAGATTTTACTGCTGATACTCACGAAGGAACCCACAGGTTTTTATTAGATCTTTTTAAAGACAACAAAGGAAAAGTAACAGAAAAAGGCATAGAAGTTATAGATGATGTTTTAAATTCTTTATCTCCTAAACAAAGAGAATTAGTAGAATTTGATGTACAGCAAAGATATGGAGATATAATTGCCAAGGGAGACAAAGGTCTTTGGTATGAAGAAAACTTAACTAGTTTATCTGAGATGATAGACTCTGGTAAAATTGAATTTAACGAGACTTTAGGTAGAGCTTTTGAGTCAATGAGAGATAAAATACTAGGTAAAACATTCCCAAGCCTAGATCCAAATAAAGTTGATGGAAAACAGTTATATGAATTGTTTAGAGATTTATCAACAAACAAAGAAAAATTTAGAGAAGAATCTGAAGATTTAGCTAATGCAGCAGCTGAGGCTAGAGGCGAAAGAACTAGTGGTATAAGTGCTTCTGTTTTATCTTCTGCTAAAAAAGACGTACAAGACTTAATAGAAAAACAAAAGGATGGTGAAAAAATAGATGAAAAACTTTTAAATGATCAAATGCTTACTATGGCTGCTGACGCTTTAAGATTTGACGTTAAAAAAGGTACTATAACACAAGAAGAGTTTGAAAGCTTTGCGCAGCAATATTTTCCAGGTATACTAAGAAGATATAAACCAGAAAGTGGCAATCAATTTAGCACGTTCTTTTATAACAACATGAGACCTAAAGCTCAGAAGTTTTATGAAAGTTTAGAAAAACAAGGGGTAGAAACCAGCATTGATGCTTTAAAAGATAGAGGTAGAGAAATTGAAGATTTATCAGAACCAATAGAAGCAAAAATAGAAGAATCTGAAAACTTAGTAGATCCATTTAAAGGTATGCCTGAAGGTTTTAAAGAAAGATTTTATGAAACTCAAAGAAATATATTAGATAAAGCTATTGAAGACGGTGTAGATATTGGTAGTAAAAAATACAAGAAAAACCTAGCACTAACTGCTTTTAGCGAAGTTGCAGATATGTTTGGTATTCCTGTCTCTCGTCTTTCAAACCCTAAAGATAACTTAAGAAAAAAAGAAAATTTAGAAATACAAAGATTTATAGCTAAAAATCCAGAGCAATTTTTAAAATTGTTTTTA
>JGI24513J20088_1000194_pt1 | contig 10109 bp, 16 predicted proteins | sample LinPmetageLP36_FD_20088 | JGI IMG/M metagenome (IMG submission 20088)
GCACAGGCGGTGGTGCGGCTACGCTGACTAAGCAAGCGGCGGCAAAAGTTTTTATTCGTAGAGATTTTAATAATAATGCAACAGATAGCAGTTTCAACATTGCATCAGTTACAGACAATGCGCTAGGCGACCAGTCGATGAATATCACATCAGCTATGAGTGCCGCCACTTATAGCATAGTTGGTATGGCATCTCGCAAAGGCAACAGTTTGAATTACCACGTTGTGATGATTGATGAATCTGCTGACCCTACAACAACTGTGTACATTTTGCGTTGCAGTGATGTAGCTGGCAACGACAAAGACCCAGAGTTTGTATCAACTTCTGTGGATGGAGACCTAGCATGAGTGAGATACTAGTAAACAAACTTACTGGCACAAGCACTGCTGGGTCTATTCTTGTAACAGGTGAAGGTAACAGCACGACCACTAGCTTGCAGCAGGGTTTGGCGAAGGCTTGGGTTAGGATTAATGGCATTGCGGCTACCATTGATGACTCGCTAAATTGCGGAAGTTTAACAGACAATGGTACTGGTGACTATTCTGTAGCTAGAACTAACAATATGTCATCCGCTGATACATACTATGTTATAGAGGGGCAGTATATTAATTCGGCAAACACTAACGGCGCAGATTGGTCTGGCACAACATCGGCAACAGTACAATACAAAGTTTTAGACTCTAGTGCGAGAGACCGTGACCCTGTTGGTTATTTGTTAGTAGGAGACCTCGCATAATGGCACTAGGAAAAATTAAAGCAGATACCCTAGAACACAGCACCGCTGGGTCAGTGGATACGAAGTACGTTGTGGGCGGCAGTGCAAAAGTTTGGGCAAATATAAATCAATCTGGCAATGCTGTCAGGGGTACGCTTGGGCTATCTAGTATGACAGATAATGCTGGTGGTGATGTAAGTATAAATTTTGCTAACGCCTTTGACTCAACTAATAATTACGCAGTAAATGGAACTGCTGGTACTAACGGAAGTTCTCCAGACCATTATGTGACTGGACCAGACGGGGATAGAACATATAGCACAACTACGGTTGGTTTGAATCTTATGAATTTTAACGGGTCACTTAACGACCAAGCTGTTCTTTGGATTACAGTTCACGGAGACCTAGCATAATGACAACAACACCACAGTTTCAAGGCACACATCTATGGGATAGGCTCTGTTGGGCCAAAGAGAACCTTGAGGGTGTGCAGTCAGACTACCGTGTAGTCTATGAGGACAGCGTTGATGAGTGCGCCAAGATACTTGTGCCTGACCCNAACTGGATGGCNTGTGCGCTACAAGGCGGTATCCTGCCTCCTGTCGAAGTGTATTGGGAACTAGCCAAAGATGAAGCGCAGCCNGACTTCAAGAAGCACACTCGTGGCTACCTNTTGCATGAGACTAAGCCTGTCGATGCGATGACAGAAGAGCAAGCTATTGAATACNTAATTATGAAAGACTGCCCTGCATCTGTATGGCAGAACTGGAATCAAGGCAANAAACCAAAGATGGTTATCTGCCNNAAAGAACAGCTTCCCGGCTCACGTGAGTGGCGCAATGCTTGGAAGATTACTGAAGAACTTAGCGNCACCAATTTAGCAGCCTAAAAGGAGAAACCTAATGGCACAAACATACATCGTAGACAAGGACGGGAATCAGATTGATGCTTCAACTGCAACTGTCCCTGCTGACCGTCACTTCCGTGGTGCATGGTCATTGAGTGGCACAGTCATAACAGAAGACATGACAGCAGCCAAGACAATCTTTCAAGATAAAATCCGTGAAGTACGTGGTCCACTGCTAGAGGCAGAGGATGTCGTGTACATGAAGGCACTTGAAGCTGATGACTCATCTGCAAAGGCAGCATCAGTAACAAAGAAAGCAGCATTGCGTAATGCACCTGCAGCTTCTGCAATCGGTAGTGCAGACACTATTGCTAAACTCAAGGCAGCTTGGGATACGGCTGTACTTGGCGATAGCCCATACGCATAAGGGGGATAGACTGTGGCACTGACTAAAGTAGATGGTGAAGGCGTTGGAACTTTAGATTCGTTAAATATAACAGAATCAAATAATGGTGCAACAGAAGGCCCATCGTTTGAACTTCATAGAAACAGTGCGTCTCCTGCGGATAATGATGTTCTTGGTGCTTTGTTGTACACGGGGAAATCCAGTACGGGTGCTGACAAAACTTACTCTAGTATGAATGGGTTTATTAGTAACGTAGCCAACGCAAACGCTTCTGGTGGTCTTCTATTTAACACAAGAAACAGTGACACTTTAGCTGAACGGATGCGGGTTGATTCGTCAGGCAAACTGGGCATTGGCACTTCATCCCCCGGTTCCAATTTACATGTGTCCGCTGATGAAGCGAACTTTATAGCACGATTTGTTAATGATGGTAATAATGTAAACAGATTAGGTATTTTTGTTCAAACAGGAACAGATGATGGTTCTGGTACTAATGTTTTCTTTGCCGCCTATGATGGAGATGGAACTGAAACTGGACAACTCAGGTCAGTAAGTGGGACTTTTCAACTTACGGATACTTCTGATGAAAGGCTAAAACAAGACATAGTTGACACAACAGTAAGTGGACTAACTTCTGTAAATTCTATGAAAGTTCGTGACTTTGCTTATAAAAGAAATCCTACACAAACAATTAAAGCAGGATTTGTTGCACAAGAGTTACAAACAGTTTTTTCTTCTGCTGTCTCATACTCTGAAAGCGACGATGATAAAATACTATCTGTATCAAGAGAAAGATTAGTTCCTGTGTTGGTTAAAGCCATACAAGAACTATCCGCAAAGAACGATGCTCTTGAAGCGCGTATCACCGCACTGGAGGCTGAATAATGGCACTAGGAAAAATCAAAGCAGATACTCTAGAACACAGCACCGCAGGGTCACTTGATACAAAGTTCGTGGTGAATGGTAGTGCGAAGTCGTGGTCTAATATTAACGCAGGTGCTTCTCCAAGAGATTCATTAAACGTATCTAGTGTAACGGATGTGTCTACTGGAAAGTATCAAATAAATATAAATAATGATATGAGCAGTGCAAACTATGCTGTGCTGACCAATGGTGCAAGAGCAAACGATGCCATTGTTAGCTGTAGGCAAGAAGAATCTGTTTCTGGTCAATACACTATTCAATCATTTAACTACGCTGGTAGTGCTTTCGCTGATTCGGATAGCGTTTTTACTGCTGTTATGGGAGACCTCGCATAATGCAGACACCACAGTTTCAAGGCACACACCTATTTGACCGCCTATGCTGGGCAAAGGAAAACCTAGACGGTGTACAGTCTGACTATCGTGTTGTGTATGAGGACAGCGTAGATGAATGTGCAAAAATATTGGTTCCTGACCCTAACTGGATGGCGTGTGCGCTACAGGGCGGTATCCTGCCTCCTGTTGAAGTGTATTGGGAACTAGCAAAAGATGAAGCACAGCCTGACTTTACGAAGCATACTCGTGGCTATTTGTTACATGACACCAAGCCTATTGATGCTATGACCGAAGAGCAAGCTATTGAATACTTAATTATGAAAGACTGCCCACAATCCGTATGGAAAGAGTGGGATAGCGGCAACAAGCCTAAGATGGTAATATGCCGTAAGGAACAGCTTCCAGCTACTCGTGAGTGGCGCAATGCTTGGAAGATCACTGAAGAACTAGCCACAGAACAAGCTGCCTAAAGGAGAAACCAATGGCAACATATATCGTAGACAAGGACGGGAACCAGATCGATGCTTCCACGGCTACCGTTCCAACAGACCGTCACTTTCGCGGTGCGTGGTCATTGAGCGGAACAGTTATATCCGAGGATATGACAGAGGCTAAAAAGATCTTTAAGGACAAAATCCGTGAAGTTCGCGCACCTTTACTTGCAGCAGAGGATGTCGTGTACATGAAGGCACTTGAAGCTGATGACTCATCTGCAAAGGCAGCATCAGTAACCAAGAAGGGCAAGTTGCGTGATGCACCAGCCGCTTCTGCAATTAATAGTGCCGACACAATTGCTAAACTAAAAGCAGCGTGGGATACATCTGTACTTGGCGACAGCCCGTACGCATAAGGGAGATAAAAGGTGGCGTTAACTAAAGTAAACAGGGGTGGGTTAAACACAGGCATTTCTGATTCTAGTGATGCTACAGCTATTACTATTGACTCGTCAGAGAATGTGGGCATTGGAAAATCCACTAGTATTGCAGATAGAGTACACATTGAAAAATCTGGTGCAAACTGTTTGCTATCAGTTGCAAGAACCAGCGATGGTGCGGCTGGTCGCTTGGTCATGCAACACACTAACAGTGTTGGGGGTTTGCAAACTACAGGCTCCGTGCCGCTAACATTTGGCACTGCTGATACTGAACGGATGCGTCTGGATGCGGAAGGTAAATTACTTATCGGAACAAACTCTGAATTATTTGGTCAGGGTGTTTTGCAAGTAAAAGGCAATGGTGCAGAAAACATTGCTAGAATTGGTGCGGGGGCTAATGCTGAATCTATTATTTTTGAAAATGCTGCTGGAACAGCCGTTGGTTCTATTCAAGTTAACGCTAGTGCCACTGCTTTTAACACATCATCAGACTACAGGCTTAAAAAAGAAGTTACTTATAATTGGGATGCTACCACACGGTTTAAAGAGTTAAAGCCAGCACGTTTTAAATGGATTGCAGATGGCGATGATGCAGAGTTTGTTGATGGATTTATAGCACACGAACTTACGGCTGTGCCTGATGCTATTAGTGGAAAAGGTAAGGATGCTGTTGATGATGATGGCAACCCTGTTTTGCAAGGTGTTGACCAGTCCAAAATCGTCCCACTGCTGGTCAAGAGCCTACAGGAAGCCATCACTAAGATTGAAACGCTTGAGACTAAAGTCCAAGCACTAGAGGACGCATAATGCCATACTTAGGAAAATCCCCACAAAACGGTGTACGCCAACGCTACGTTTACGTTGCTACATCAGGGCAGACCAGCTTTAGTGGCAACGATGAAAGTGGCATTAGCCTGACGTATCCTGACGGTGCGTACATTGACGTGTACCAAAACGGTGTGTTGTTAAAGCCCGGAACTGACTACACTAGCACGACAGGAACTACTGTTGTTTTAGTGACAGGGGCATCTACGAATGACGTAGTAGAGATGATTGTCTATGACATCTTTTCTGTGGGTGATGCCGTGAGTGCAGCAAGTGGCGGTACGTTTGGTGGCAACGTGGCTATGGCTGGTACGTTGAATGTTACGGGGGCAATTACATCGTCTGCTGGCGCAACAATTACCACTGCCGATAACACTACTCAGCTTACTTTAACATCAACAGATGCCGATTCTAGTGTTGGCCCAATGCTTGATTTAAAACGAGATAGTGGTAGCCCTGCTGATAGTGACACTCTAGGACGTATGCGTTTTCTGTTTGATAACGATGCCGCAGAAGAAACAGAAGGCGTCAGATTTAATGCAATATTAGCAGATGCTTCTGACGGTAGTGAGGACGCGACTTTTGTAATAAAACACATGGTTGGTGGAACTTTACGAGATAGTATACGTTTTACAGGAACAGAAACAGTAATTAACGAAGATAGCATTGACCTAGACTTCCGCGTTGAAGGCAACGGTGATGCAAACCTTTTATATGTTGATGCTGGTAATGACCGCATAGGAATTGGCACTTCAGCCCCCGATGCCAGTTTGCATGTGGCTTCCGATGCGGCAAATTTCGTAGCACGATTTACTAATGATGGTAATAATGTAAACAGAGAAGGTATTTTTGTTCAAACAGGAACAGATGATGGTTCTGGTACTAATGTATTCTTTGCGGCCTATGATGGAGATGGGTCTGAAACTGGACAACTCAGGTCAGTAAGTGGGACTTTTCAGCTTACGGATACTTCTGATGAAAGGCTAAAACAAGACATAGTTGACACAACAGTAAGTGGACTAACTTCTGTAAATTCTATGAAAGTTCGTGACTTTGCTTATAAAAGAAATCCCACACAAACAATTAAAGCAGGATTTGTTGCACAAGAGTTACAAACAGTTTTTTCTTCTGCTGTCTCATACTCTGAAAGCGATGATGATAAAATACTATCTGTATCAAGAGAAAGATTAGTTCCTGTGTTAGTTAAAGCCATACAAGAATTATCCGCAAAGAACGATGCTCTTGAAGCGCGTATCACAGCACTAGAGGACGCATAATGCCATACATAGGTAAAACCCCACAGAACGGTGTACGTAACCGCTTCGTATATCAGGCTACTGCTGGGCAGACTAGCTTTAGTGGCAGTGACGCTGACTCTAAGGTGCTTACCTATCAAGATGGCCTGTACCTAGATGTCTTCCAGAATGGTGTTTTACTTAAGCCCGGCACAGACTACACAGCAACCACAGGTACAACAGTCGTACTGGTCACAGGGGCAAGCCTAAGTGACGTAGTTGAGATGGTAGCCTACGATGTATTCTCTGTAGCCAACAGCTACACACAGTCAGAGAGTGACACACGCTACCCATTCAAGGGTAACAACAGCATCATCCGCTTGAACGGTCAGACCATTACAGCAGACATTACGATTGATGCAGATGAGAATGGTGTGTCGGGTGGGCCTATCACACAGAGCAATGCCACTGTCACTGTTAATGGATATTGGAGTATCGTATGACCAGTCAGTTAAATGTAGACACCATTGTAGATAAAGATGGCTCTGGCGGCTCTAACGTCAAGATGGCTAATACATCTACCTATGTGTCAGAAGGCGGCACTAAAACAGCAAACAATGTTGTGCAGGGGCTATGTAAAATGTGGGTGCAACACAATGCTGGTACAGCAATTTTGGATAGCATTAATGTTGCAGGTCTAACCGATAGCGGCACGGGTGACTACAGCGTTACTTACACAAATGCAATGGCAAACACACAATACACTTGTGCAGGTTCTTGGGGCAATGATGGTAACGGAGTATTTGTAGCAGACAGCCTTACAGCGGCGTTAGTCGGCACAAGATATAAAACTTTAGGTAGTAGTGGTAGTGCAGGAGATTGTGCCACAGCTAACTGTAGTGTACACGGAGACCTTGCATAATGGCTAGTCAACTCAAAGTAGATACAATCACAGGAGTAACCACGGCTGGTTCCATTAGCGTTACTGGCGAAGGCAACTCGACCACAACTAATCTTCAACAGGGGTTGGTAAAGCAATGGGTAAGAACTTTTGGTGCTGGTGTTACAGTTGCGGATTCTTTTAACACGGCTTCTGTTACAGACTCAGGAGTTGGTTTGTATGCACCTCAATTTACTAACAATATGGGCAATACTAATTATGCAGTTCTGTCATCGTCTGATGACAAGCAAGATGGGGCTAGTATATTCGTGCATAATATTAATGATGCTGTTGCCCAAGCCACGAGTGGGTATGGAACATCTAATAAAAAGTTTAGTTATGCTGCGGCTGACGGAAATCAAAACATAGCATCTTCAGCTTTAGGGGATTTAGCATAATGGCAAGCGAACTAAGAGTAAACACCCTAAAGGATGCCGCTGGGAACAACAGCATTGCTACTAGCTTTGTGGCGGGTGGTAGTGCGAAGGCTTTTCTAGTTTGTAGTTTATCTGCCAGCAACGCTGTTCTTAAAAGTTTAAATAGTAGTTCAATAACAGACCAAGGCACAGGAGTAGTTGACCAAAATTTTGCAACTTCATTCTCTGATGCAAACTATTTAGTTTTAGTACAGGCTGATGGGACACTTGGCGACCATACATTAGGCACTTCTTCTGCTACCACAATTAGCACAACAGGGGCAGTAAGAGCCTATAACGTAAGAAGAGATAATGGTTCGGCTGTGGATGAACCTAAAGCTGGGCCTATAGTTTGGGGAGACCTCGCATGAGTAAAGCAGCAGAACTAGCCGCACTGATTGGTTCGCAGTCGGCTTTATCAAACAGGAACATAATTATCAACGGTGCGATGCAAGTCAGCCAGCGGGGGACATCATTTACTGGCTTTGGTGCGGCGGTCAATTACGGCATCGACAGGTTTGCTAATTTTCACAGTTCAGATGGTGCGTTTACAATCAGCCAAGAAACATCAGTCGTGCCAACAGATTTCACTCACGCATTAAAGATACAAACAACAACGGCTGACGCATCCATAGCGGCAGGACAGAGGCTGATTCTCTTTACACGATGCGAAGGCAATGCTGTTTCTCAACTTAACTTTGGCACGTCTAACGCTAAAACCGTCACGCTTTCGTTTTACGTTCGCAGTTCAATCACTGGCACTCATGGTGGCGCATTCGGTAATGGTTCAGATAATAGAAATTATCCCTTCACCTACACAATTAGCAGTGCCGACACTTGGGAACAAAAGACAATTACTATTCCGGGCGACCAAACTGGAACGTGGGCTACAGGTACAGGTCGCAGCCTCCAAGTTGTGTGGGGCTTGGGTGTAGGCTCGACCTACAGTGGTTCAGCAGGGGCTTGGGCGGCAGGGGATAAAAACTCTGCCACTGGCGCAACAACAGGTGTGCTTGGGACGCTAAATGCAACGTGGTTTATCACAGGCGTCCAGCTTGAGGTAGGCGAACAGGCCACGCCGTTTGAACACCGCAGCTTTGGCGATGAGTTGCGTAGATGTCAGAGGTACGCATACAAAATCGGCGGCAGTCGCAACGATACCTACGGGCCGGGGATGGGCCTTTATCAAGATGGTAACGAGTTTAACTTTGGCCCCGTGTTTCCCCCTGCCACATTTAGAGCCAATCCTGCTCTAACAGTCTTTGGCACGGCCCCCGCTATCAAAATCAACGGCAGTGCAACTACAGGCTGTACAGCAACTATTTCTTGCGCCGCTAATGAAATGCAATTTATCAGGCTTACGAAATCAAGTCACGGCTTGTCAGGCAGCGATGTGGCTAACATGAATTTTGCATCGACTTCTGACTATATTATTTTGGATGCGGAGTTGTAGACATGGAAGAAATAAACATTATAAGCGCACAGTATGTCAAAGACGGTGTGTCCGGTGAAAATACCAGTATCACAATCATAACGGGTGAAAACACTTGGTCTGTGCCAAATAATTCTCCGGGCAATAGATTTTACGAAGAAATCCTACGCCAAGTAGACGCTGGCGAGTTGACCATAGCCGATGCTGATTAATGCGCATGGCACAGGAGCAAACTATAGAACCTGCATTGAAGGTACAGATGGAACTTGACGCCCACGAAAAAGAGTGCGCTATGTTTCGTGAGTTGGTGCATGGTAAGTTGGATGGTTTAGACAAGCGCATGTGGCGTCTTGAGGCAATGATAATGGGCAGTACGATTATGGTAGTGGCTATGGTAGTTACAGTATTTGTAGGAATGAATTAGTATGGCGATGTTCAAAGCATTTAAACCTGAAGCAATGAATAAGATTGCAGGGGCAATGGGATATACTGGTAACATGGATTCGTTCCAGCAGTATATTGAACAAGACCCAGCACGTCAGGCACGTATGAATGGCTTTGTCCAAGCTGCACAGACTATGGCTAAAGGTGGTATGGTTAAGAAGATGGCTAATGGTGGTGGTTTGATTGGTAACAATATTGATAGGACAGATTATTCTGGGCCGGGTTTATTTCCCGGTGAAACACCTCCCGGTGGTGCGCTTTTCAATGCTGCTCCTGCAGTTGTAGTATATGACCCAAACACGGGACAACAATATGGTAGTCCTCAACAAGCAAACCAAGCAGGTATATCAAATCCTGTGATGTCATTGCCGCCGGGTACTTCACCTATACCTATGCAGCCTAGCCCTAAAATGAAGTATGACCAAGTAGCAGAGCCAGCACAACCAGCACCCACACCTGCTGCATCACAAACTTCACCTGCTACTATAAATGAAGCTACAATGCAACGTATGTATGCACCGGGATTACCTCAAGGTGGTGTAAGTACTGTAGCCATGACCCCAACAGGTCCGGGTCAGGAGATTGCACAAGGTACTGGCACAGTTACAGGTGCAGTTTCAGTGCCTACTGCAATGGCTAGAACAACTGTAACCACACCTCAACAGCAGTTACAAGCTAACGTAATGGAAGCCGCTACAGCCGCACCAGCAGTCGAT
>JGI24513J20088_1000197_pt1 | contig 10092 bp, 9 predicted proteins | sample LinPmetageLP36_FD_20088 | JGI IMG/M metagenome (IMG submission 20088)
TAAAACTCTTGCTGACCCATCCAAAACACCATATCCTCAACAGCTATGGCTGCAAGAGGGCCAGCTATTGTAATATTTTCTGAGATTGTATTAATACCAAAAGTAAAGGGTGGTCCTAAGAACTGCATGGCATGAAGAGACTCGTCCGTATACACAAGGATCTGTTGCCTTGTTTCTATGGCTGTAATAATCTCAGACCCAGACCCTATACGCAGTTCTCCTGCGGTGTTCGTAGCCAGACTTTGCCAATCCGTTAAGCTCTCTTGAGAACCAAATCGAATAAGAAGTGGATCTTGTGTTCCTATAGACAATTCCCCATCACAACCAAACGCTATAATGTGTCTGTCTTTATCCGAGACAAGAACCTTCTTGGCAATTGTGGGTGCAAGGTTTGAACTTGCTAAAGAAGATAGAGCCACGGCTCTTGTTGATGTACCGTTTGTTCTATCCCAATAAAATATACCTGCGTCCCTTGCGTTAAGAATGAGATCTTCACCAAAGTTATCGTGGCTCCATATTCGTAAGGTTGCACCGTCAACAGATAGATTTGAAGCAGAGTTCCAAGTGCCACGACCATACGCTCCTGCGTTCCAACCGTTTCCTGTAAGAGAAGTATCCAATCCAACAGTAGCTTGATAGGCGGCATCCGCACCTGAACCCCCATTACCTGTGTCACTGGAGTTTGCTACAACTGGCGTTGGATTTAAACCAGATGTTGTGGTAATACTTCCTATAGACGTATCTGCTACTCTTGCTACAAAGGTGAACGTATCGGCAGTAGGTACAAGAACAACTTGATATTCTTGGTTTAAAACTCCTGCGGTAATTACACCGCCAAGAGTGGCTGCCCCTGATATAGTTACAAAATCTCCAATGCTTGCTCCATGAGCATCATCCGTAGCTGTAATAGTAGAAGATCCATTTGTAGCTGCAAAGACAATGCCGTTTGTGGTTGTAGCTCGAATAGGAGTTATATCGTTATAGGCTCCACCTTCATTAATGTAGTATTTTAGATGTGTACCCACACCAAGAAACTGTGTTCCATCAAGTGCAACCCAAGGATGCAAAGATCGACAAGACCCTAAAAACGCATTAGCTGCATACTTAGTCCAACCACCTATTTTTTCTGGAAACCCAAAACGAAAACGAGCTTTGTCTACATCAAACCAACCGCCCTCATTAGAATAAGACGTTGTTTCTCTGTTAATACCCGGTCGAAATTGTAACTTTGTTAACGGCATTTCAACCCCTTTAAAAACGTAACTTAATTAGCCTACAAACGTAGTTCCTGCTGATATAGCAGCTTTAATTTTAGTCATGTCTTCACTGCCCCAATCATCTCTAGCCATCATGTCTACAAGGTATCCCATTGAGCGTGACACTCTGGCTTTCTTTTCGTCATGTGTCATGTCATGTGCAAAGTCTTCATCTGTTGCGTCACTGCCTTTGTTATGTGTCGCTATAACGGATGTAATCGTATCTGCACCATCTAAACACGCTGCGTGGTTCTGTGCTTTGAGTTCGTCTGTTCTTGCTTCTTCAGCCATTGATTCTCTCCTTTTTAAATTAACCGTCTTCTAATGTTTTTATTCTTGCTGTTAGTTCTTGTATTGCTTTAACTAAGATGGGTACAAACTTGCTGTACTGAATACCATATTGTTTACCATCTTCTGTAAGAGTAGTCGTTAGATTGTTTTTTTCTGCAATCTTATACCCTGCTGCTTTTTCTAATGCCTCTACTTCTTGAGCCTTAAAGCCTATATCTAACCAATCTTCTTTATGTGTTCCATCGTGTGTAACTTTATCTAAGTCTACCTCAGGGTCTTGTTTATTTACATATAAGCTACGTTTATCCCATTTATAAGTTACAGGGTTAAGTGCATTAACAAAGTCTAAACCTACATCTAAAGCTGTAAAGTCAGTTTTATCTCTTTCATCTGAAGCAACTGTCCAATCTACTTGTATATGAGCAGCACTTATGTTTTCATCCCCTATAAATACTGCATTACTTCCTGTAGTTTGATTACCCCCTGGACTACCAGTAACTCCTGCTTGTTGTCCAAGACCTATATTATTTCCACCACTCGTAACATTTAATAAAGTATCCTTTCCAACAGCCGTTGTATTTTGACCAGTAGCTTTTTGTGCTGCGTTCATTCCAACAGCCGTTGCGGAATCTCCTGTGTTAGCCGAAAGAGCTAAATAACCTACGGCTGTACAATGATTAGCATCGTTACAACCATCACCTGCTAAACCACCGACAAAGGTGTTCTGTACGCCTGTTGTGACTGCTGCTCCTGCTTGAAAACCCACTGCTACATTATATGCGTCTGATGCTGCATTTTGTGAAAATAGAGCTTGAGCACCTACAGCAACATTTAATCCACTACCATCTTCATTCTTTAATGCTTGTTCGCCTATAGCAACATTGCTTGATCCTGTAGTAATTGCAACACCTGCAGTGCTGCCAACAAGGGTATTACTTACCCCTGTACTAACTGCTGCACCTGCATAAGCTCCTACAGCAGTATTATGACAAACTGTAGCAGTCGTAAAGTTTTGTGCTTGCAAAGCACCTGCACCTAAAGCTGTGCTGTTACTACCTAAAGTATCTGCACCTAAAGCACTTTGACCTACTGCTGTATTACTATCTGCATCTGTTAGTGCATCGCCTGATAAACCTCCAATTAGAGTATTAGACTGCCCTGTTGTGACGGATAAACCTGCATTATAACCTACAGCCACATTATAGTTATCTACATCAGCATTTTGTGCATTTAAAGCACTATAGCCAAGTGCTACATTTTTACGACCTGTATCTTCTGTACTTAAAGCAGCATGACCCATGACTACATTTGAATGACCTGTGGTCAAAGCATCACCTGCTAATGCACCCACAAGGCTGTTAATTGTACCTGTTGTGATGTCATTACCTGCATTATAACCCACTGCCACGTTGAAAGCATTTGTAGCAGTAGTAAAGTTTTGAGCAGTTAGTGCTCCTACACCAACTGCTGTAGACTTACTTCCTAGAGTATCTGTTGTTAAAGCAGCAACACCAACCGCCACATTAGATGCTCCTGTAGTATTTGAACCTAAAGCAGTGCTACCTACAGCCGTGTTATCACCACCTGTTGTATTAGCATCAAGTGAGAATGCCCCTATAGCTGTATTACTATTTGCTGTTGTATTAGCACCTAAAGCTTCATAACCAAGTGCAACATTAGCTGCTCCTGTAGTTATTGCATCACCTGCAAGTCCACCAATGAGGGTGTTTCTATCACCTGTTGTGATTAGATTACCTGCTAGACTACCTATTGCTGTATTGTAAGTATTTGTAGCTGTTGTGAAGTTTTGTGCCTCTAATGCTCCAAGACCTATTGCTACAGACTGACTACCTAGCGTGTCACCAACTAATGCTCTATAGCCAATGGCTACATTTTTATCTGCATCAGTAAGTGCGTTACCTGCTAAACCACCCATTAGCGTGTTCTCTACACCTGTGGTTACATTTCCACCTGCAAAACCACCAACTGCTACATTGTAAGAATCTGTTGTAGTTGTAAAGTTTTGAGACTGTAAAACTCCAATTCCTATAGCAGTATTTAAATCACCTTTTGTATCTGCACCTAAAGCATTTTGTCCAACTACTACATTAGAATTACCTACAGTAAGGGCATTACCAGAATTGCTGCCTACTAAAGTGTTAAGTGTGCCTGTCGTCATAGCAAAACCAGAAGCATGACCTACAGCGGTGTTATGTGTGTCTGCATTTGTAGAAGGGTTTAGGTTAAACAATGCAACATCACCTATAGCTACATTTCTATCTCCAACAGTATTTGCAGCTAATGCTTGGCTACCTACAGCCGTATTATTATTTCCAGTTGTATTATCTTCTCCTGCTAGGTTTCCTACAAAAGTAACTCCTGTAGTATTTGTTGTAGCTGCTCCTGCTTTATACCCTAAAAAAGTAAGTCCAGAGCCTGATGTAACTGCTGTACCTGCTTGATAGCCAACGGCAGTATTAGCTGAATTACCATCTCTATTTGCAGTCGTCAAAGCTTCATACCCTATGGCAACGTTTTGACTTCCTGTATCTTCGGCTGCTAAAGCCTCAAAGCCTATTGCTACATTCTCATCTCCAGTAGTCAAAGCAGTACCTGCCTCATCGCCCACGACAGTGTTATAATTACCGCCACTCGCTATAGAGTTACCTGCGTTGACACCAAACCTTACATTAGATGTTCCTGCTGTTGGGGTTGATAGAGAACCGTCAGAAGCTATAGCAAATTTTACTGTTGCTGCTTCTGAAGCTCCTGTCATAAATTCTAAACTGGTGGCATTGCTTGAAGAGCTAAAGTCACCTTCTGATTTAGCTTGAATAGCTGCAGCTACTAAAATAGCATCTGTGCCTGTTCCTTCATTCGGAGCTTGAAAGTTTATTTTTCCTAGAACGTCATTTGCAGCAATGTCAGCTTCCGCTGTCTGTAAAAACAACTGTGCGGTACTATCGTCACCAGTGGCAGCATTCTTTATGTAAAGTGTTGTGCCAACTTCTAATCCAACCAAAGAATCAACAAGTGCAGCACCAGAACCTGCACCGTCAGCATAAATCATCTTGGTAACACCTGCAGCAAGAATAACATTCGCACCACTGCCTTGCGTCAAAGTAATAACTTGGCTTGTTGCGTTTTCTATAATCCAGAGCTTTTTAACTGTGTTTGGTCCGACTGTAATTGTACAAGCTTGATTCCCACCAGTTAGTTTTACATAAAGACTAATCGCCTCATTATCTGTCTCTGTTCCGTCTGGAATAGTTAAGGTATCTGTTGAAGCACTCGCCACTGTTTTAGATTGAAATCCTAAAGCATCAGCGATTAAAGTTAGGTTTGTATTAGTGACTGTGCCCCAAGTACCACTGGCATCTCCAGTAGCCATTTCTGCTAGGCGTAAATTATTTATATAGGAGCTTGCCATATTAATCGATCCTTACTATTGCGTTACTTGCTGTGGCAGCAGGGAAGACTATGGTAAATGTACCACCTGCCACTGAAAAATCTCCTCCAAAATCTAAAATTGCTATTGCACCTCTAGCATTTGATGAGGCATCACCCAAGGTTTTATTATAAATTAAAGCACCTCGTGCTGTAAATGTTGCGGAAGTAAACGATGGATCTGCTGCATCAAAAACGCCACTTGTGCTATTTTCTGTTACAGCTTTACTCGCCAGAGCAACTCCTCCAGTTGTGTAACCATTCCCATTGGCAACTTCATTGGATGTTATGTATCCATCTGTTGCAGCACTCAGCGTTGCTGAACTCGTATATAGTGCGATATGAATTGTATCTGAGTCTAAGTGATGATCCCCTAAGAGAAGATCTTTTTTAAACAATGTACTCATTGCTTGTGTTATAGCCATAGTTAAATACCTCCGTTATATTCTGCTGTGTAAACTCTCTGCATCTCTTGTACAAATAATTGCACCGCTTCGTCAAATTGTGTTTTGTACAAACTCAGTGTTTCCGCTGCTTTGGTAAAAGCAGAAGCTTCGTAAAGAGATGCTGCCAATAAAACAGCAGGAGCATTCGTATCAACCCAACTGTTCGCATTGCTTGAACTTAACCCTGTTTCTGGAGCCACAAACTCAACCTCAAAAGCAAGTGTGGCACTTGGTGTTGGAGCCAAAGTTATTGTGGTTCCTGAAGTTGTGGCTGTATCCGTGCTATACATTCGTGGCGTTCCTGTCGTTGTCGAGTTAGACCAATAATCCCTCAAATAAGAATCAACTCTGTGATCTAAGAATGTAACAACATCACTTGATGTTATAGCGACCTGCCTTATCATCCTTGCTGTTGGTATAACATACGATGCCGTTCCGACAACAAGATTACCAGTATTGCTACCTCGAAAGCAAGGTAAATTTGGTAACCTTTGGAAAACCATAGCTTCAGCCTGAGCAATAATTTCATCAATAGACGCAGTCAATTCTGTTGAATCATCCTCTAAAAAATTTTGTATATTCGCTTTTAAAGTTGTGTAACTCATTTAATTACCCCAAGTTCCTGAACCCCAAGTTCCAAATCCCCAAACAGGAATGTCAATAGTTACATCACCTACTGCTCCAGTTCCTGCAGCCCCAGATTCAAAAACAGTAATTTGTATAACTTCATCATTCTCTTCACCGTGATTACCTACTCGACCAGTTCCTGCGACCCCTGCCTCAGCAATTGAAAGCTCAAGTGCCTCTGTTCCTACTGCTCCAGTTCCTGCGACCCCTGCCTCAGCAATTGAAAGCTCAAGTGCCTCTGTTCCTACTGCACCTGTACCTGCAACCCCTGCTTCAGCAATTGAAAGCTCTACTACTTCTGTTCCTACTGCTCCAGTTCCACCAGTACCTGAACTTGAAATATTTGACTCTATTTTTCCTACTGCTGTACCAACACCGCCAGTCCCTGCGACCCCTGTTTCTATTATTAACAGAGATATATCGTCAGAATTAATTTCCCCAACACCACCTAAACCTGCAACTCCCACCGATTTTCTTTCTAAAGACGGAACAAACGGATCGAATGTATGAGCGAGATAAATAACAACATCTTCTCTATCTTGCCCAGTTGATCTAGGTTTAAACAACTGCTCTGCGTCTATGATATTTCTAGCAGGGGTGAGCTGTGGGTGTTTTGGCTCCCACTCGTCAGGGGCAACACGCAAGCCATCCCAAGTGGTCTTTAATTGAGTGTAACGTACTCTCTGACCCCCTCTGTCGCTTATCGCATATGATTTTTTGCCTTTTGCGTATCGTGCCATTATGTCAAGTTCAATGCTGTTGGTTGTATCCGTAAACTCACGCCATCATTATCAGAAGATGCTGCGAAATTAAAAGATCTTTCATACAATTCATTTAACAGTTGAAATCTATCTGGAGCGTACTTAATCGCAAGTTTTGCTGCTAACCCTGCCGATATACAATCACTCCAACGATACGGCACATCTGTATCTTGATTAGCTGCAGTAATGTCATCAAGTTGATTTACCGCCCAGTAAACCATGCTGTATGTGCTTGCATTAGGAACATTCCAAAAGTAAACAACTGGAGTGTATTGCTTATCAAGCATATACTGGCTTGGTTTTCCTGCCGTAGTCTTATTGGGGATTTGATTGTATTCAGCAATTGTCACTCTGTTTATCGTTTGGTCTGTAGTTCCCTCTCTTATAACAGCATCAATAATATCTATTGTCCCTGCAGGGAGAGCATAAGAAGAAGTGCCATTAACAAGTGTTAATGTGTTTTGAGTAACTGCCCAGTAATTTATACCTCTGTTTGCAAACTCAGAAAATAACATGTTTAAACTGCGTCTGGCAGAAACAGCCTGACCACCAGTGCGTGTCTGAGCATCTATACCACAACGCTCAAAAGCCTCTGCTGTTATCTCCTCTACATCTGGTCTAAATGCTACTGTTCCTGATAGTGCCATTTAAATTCCTAAGCAAAAAATACATTCATCAAAACCACTGTAGCCACTGTATATTTAACAGCCAACCCACTTTTAAACAACAGACCTTCGTCTGGAATAGTGTTATCTACAGTTGAGTTATCTGTGCCAATTGTCTGTGCTTTAAATATAATAGTTCCGCTGTCTGGTGTTCCATTAAAAAAATCAACTAAACCTGCTGTCCCTGCCGAAACAATAGAATAACCTTTTAATCTGGTTCTACCGCCTCCTGCCACTGCACTCGCACATAGTGAGCCAGAGCCTACTGTAATGTTTGCAGCGTATTGGGCAGAGCATTCCACAGCACTCACTGTTAAGAATAATTTAGCACCTGCAACAGCCTCAGCAGAACCTGTTGATGTTATAACTTCAGTTATTGCATTACCAAAAACATCAGTACCAGTTATTGTACAAGTCTTCTCATTGTCACCAGTCCCAGTAGTTGTAACAGTGACATTTCGAGCACCGCCACCTAAGAATGAAGTTGTCGCCATTGTTGCTGATGTGTTCGGTCTAGCTGCTGTAACTAGCCTATCAGGATCTGCTGCGTTCTCGTCAGCTATAAACTTGACTTGTACGTCTGTTTGTACACCCATATTAATCTCCTATAATAAAGGTGGGACAAAAGCCCCACCATATTAATTACGCAATTTGAACGTACTCAATGATAAACGTAAACGAACCTGCTGTTGTCGCATCAACTGTATTAGTAATGTTGCAGAAAATAGTTCTTTCGGCACTCGCATACTGAACAGAAGCAGGGGCTGTGGTTCCACTCTGTGTCTGTGCAACAAGAGCCGTCGTGGTTACGTTACCAAGAACAACTGTCGTACCACCATCTAAGATCTCATCTGTTACAGCAGCAACAATCTGTGCTCCAGAAGACGATGTCCCAACTTCATATCCAATATCCCCAGTCCCAATAACAGGAGCTGTGGCACAGAATATTTTTATGTCAGTGATAATTGTGTTCGCAGGTTGAGTGAACTCACCAATTGTTGGGCTGTCACCTGCAGTGCTGTTAACAGTAACACCTGTAGCAAAGCCAACGTGCTTAACATATTTATTCGTTACTATGCCTGTTGAAGCAATGGATGCAACATCAGTGTATGCACCAGTTGTAGCATTTTTAGATACTACCTTAAAACCGTTTTCGGAGCGTACTGCTCCTGTAAATGTAGTTGTACCCATGATAATCTCCTGTCTGGGATAAGTCAGCTTTCGCTGTCAGGTTGATAGTAAAAGGGGAGCCGAAGCTCCCCTCAGTTATTAAGCAGCACCTTCCGTACCGAAGATACCTCTCCAATCCGTTACGCCAAAGGAATACCGTTCTCGAACTTTGTACCGAACATTCCCAGTCTCGAAGTCCCCTTCCATGCCCTTTTTCATTGGGCTTCTTTGGAACATCTTTAGCCCATCAGGAACATCCGTCTGAACAAAGAAAGCATCCGCATCAGAAAGTCTTCGCATGATATGGTAGCCTTTAGGTAGATAACCACCTGACTTAATGGCATTTATATCATTGTCTGCTGTTCCAGTTCTTAACTGAGATTCCAATAATCTTTCAGCCACAAAAGTGTAAGCCGTTGGAATAATCAATTGAGTACCTTGTGCAGCAATCCGTAGCCCACGGTCATCTTTCATATCCGCAATCTGGATAAGGATCGATTCAAGTGAAGTTTCAGATAAATCTGCAGCAGTTGCCAAGACGTTAGACTGGTTTCCGTTAGTCGTTGGGTGAGATGCACTTAAAAGTACAACCCCGTCACCACCATTAAAACCAGAAGTTTGTGCGTTATTTAAAACATTTGCAGCTTTGATTTCCTTAGTGGAAGCCATTGAGCGTGCAAGTGCCTTTGTATAACGTGATGCGATTGAACCATACTGGCCATCCTCTTCAGCTTCCTCAGTAATTGAGAATGCCAAAGCAACTGTCTCATGCTGATAGCGTGCAGTCCACTGCTCACTACTAGAGTCATAAGAAACAGAAGCACCTTCATCTTTTGTTGGTGCAGAACCAAAACCTTGCAACAAGACATCTTCTTCAAAAGCTTTACTTGAGCTGTTTGTAGAAAACACTTGTGCGTATTCTGGTGGATAGCTGTCATATTCAAGACCGAAAAGAGTATTCAGTCCTGGCTCAAGCATTTTCGCAAATTGTGCTCTATTCATAGCCATTTTTCATACCCTCCTATATACCTGCTACGTTTGTACCAAGTAGGTGTTCATTAATTGTCACCTCCATGATAGCATTCGCACCAAAAGCATTGTCTGGGGCTTCATATAAGCTAATGATCTTACAAGTAGCAATACCTGCAGCCATTGTTCCGCTTATTTCAAAACCCGATTGACCAGTCACGGTTGAACCTGCACCTGCAACAACATCAGCACAATTGCCAACATTGGTTTGGGCAGGTGAACCTGCGGACTGAACTTTAAACACAGTATATGGATCATCATATACATATGCAATTATGTCTGTAGCAGTTGTCCCACTGGGCCAATACTGACTATAAACATATGAACCATCTGCAGCGGTATAAGAAACCCCTGCAAAGACACCAATGTTATTGGTTTCTGTTGCAGTGTGCGGAGTAAG
>JGI24513J20088_1000202_pt1 | contig 10008 bp, 16 predicted proteins | sample LinPmetageLP36_FD_20088 | JGI IMG/M metagenome (IMG submission 20088)
CCTTTTATGTTCGATAAATACCTGGGAACAAAATATGTAGAAAATAATACTTTTGGTAGTAGAGATGATGTAGAAGTAGAATTTATACCTAAATACATTACACCTGGAGAAAAAAGATTTATTGATGAAATGTATAATCCTACTATGGATCCAAGAAAAAACGGAACCTTTACAGAAATGAATCAAGGCGGTATTATGGACATCAATCAATTGACAAGAAAGATTAGATAATGGCTATAGAAAAAAACAATCCTACCGAAGATATAGAATTAGAAATAGAAGCAGGTAACGAATCTCAAATAGAACTTCCAGGGGTTGAGATGGAGGCTGGTGCGATGATGCTGGACGATGGTTCGGCGATCGTGAACCCTGCTCCAGAGGCCGCGGACCAAGAAACATTCTACGCTAACCTTGCAGAACTTTTAGAAGACGGTGAACTAAGTCAAATCTCATCAAGTCTTACAAGTGACTATGACCACGATAAAGATGCTCGTAGTGATTGGTTAAAAACTTATACAGATGGATTAGACTTATTAGGATTTAAATATGAAGATAGAACAAAACCTTTTGCTAACGCATCAGGTGTCACTCATCCTCTCCTTGCAGAAACAGTAACACAATTTCAAGCGCAAGCTTACAAAGAACTACTACCACCAGAAGGACCTGTTCGTACACAAATTGTAGGAGAGATAACTCCTGAGTCAGAAGCACAATCGCAACGTGTTAAAGAATTTATGAACTATCAAATCTCTTATGAGATGGAAGAGTACGATCAAGATTTAGATCAAATGTTATTTCATTTACCGTTAGCCGGAAGTGCCTTCAAAAAAGTTTATTACGATGAAGTTAGAGGAAGAGCAGTTTCTAAATTTGTACCTGCAGAAGAAGTTGTTGTACCTTACGGAACTACAGATTTAAATTCTTGTGAAAGACTTGTGCACGTTGTGAAGATGATGAGCAATGAGTTACGTAAGAAACAGTTCAGTGGACTATATAGAGATATAGATATTCAAACATCTTACGATGATTCTGTATCCGATGCTCAAGATAAATACAACGANTTAGATGGAGTCGATAAACCTCTTAACGCAGAAGAGATTTCTATTTTAGAATTTCATTGTGACTTAGACATAATTGGCTTTGAAGATAAAGATCAAAAAACAGGAGAGCCTACAGGTATTAGACTTCCTTATGTTGTAACTATTGATGCTACAGGTATTAGACTTCCTTATGTTGTAACTATTGATGAAGGGTCTGGCAAAGTTTTAGCTATATATAGAAACTACAAAGAAGGTGATCCTCTTCGTAAAAAAATACAATACTTTGTTCATTATAAATTTTTACCGGGTCTTGGATTTTATGGCTTTGGTCTTATTCACATGTTGGGTGGTCTATCAAGAACAGCAACGTCTGCACTTAGACAACTTATTGATGCTGGTACTTTATCAAACTTACCTGCAGGTTTTAAAGCGAGAGGACTTAGAGTTAGAGATGACGACCAACCTTTACAGCCAGGTGAGTTCAGAGATGTAGATGCACCAGGTGGCGCTATTCGTGAATCCTTAATGTTGATTCCTTACAAAGAGCCAAGTCAAACTTTATTTGCTCTACTAGGATTTGTTGTAGATGCAGGTAGAAGATTTGCTTCGATTGCAGATAACAAGATGGGCGAAGGTTCACAAGCTAATCCTGTTGGTACTACTATGGCTATCATGGAACGTGGTACAAAAGTTATGAATGCTATTCATAAAAGATTACACCACGGACAAAAGTTAGAGTTTAAATTACTAGCAAAAGTTTTTGCTGAGAGTCTACCACAAGAATATCCTTATGCAGTTCTAGGTGGTAACAGAACAATTAAACAAGCAGACTTTGATGAGAGAGTAGATATCTTACCTGTATCAGATCCAAATATATTCTCTATGTCTCAAAGAGTTACCCTTGCTCAAACGCAATTACAAATGGCAACTTCTAATCCTGAAATGCACAACATGTATGAAGCTTACAGACGTATGTATGATGCATTAGGAGTAAGAGACGTAGATAAATTATTACAAAAACCTGCTCAACCGCAACCGGAAGATCCAGGTATGGAGAATGCTAAGGCTTTACAGATGATGAAACTTCAAGCGTTTCCTGGTCAGGCCCACGAAGCACACATCAATGCTCACAGAGCGTTTATGAGTTCCTTTTTAGTTGCTAATAACCCTCCTACAATGGGTGTCTTGCAATCTCATATATCAGAACATATATCATTAATGGCAAGAGAAGAGATTGAAGCAAAGAATGCTCCACTTATGGAAGAACAAGCAGCACAATTCGGTGGTCAACTACCTCCAGAGTTAATGCAGCAGTTCCAAATGCAGAATGAGAAGGAAATTGCAGAGAAAATTACTGAAATGACTAACGATATGGTTGCTGAAGAGCAAGACTTTATGAATAGAAAAGATGAAGACCCTCTTATTGACCTAAAACAACAAGAAATTAACTTAAGAGCACAAGAAATTGACCAAAATAGACAATTAGCAGAGCAAAAAATACAATTAGACGTTGCAAAGCTAGGTTTTGAGGGAGAAAAACTAGAACAAAAGGATCAAGCAGAACAAGAGAAGCTAAAAAGTGAAGAAGATATGGCAATGTTGCGTTCTGAAACTGCTTTAGCAGGGAAAAGAGGTTAAAATGGCTGGTTTATCTAATGCATTAATAAAAAAACTTAAAAAAAAATATAAAACACGTAGAGGCTTTGCGGTAGAAGATACGCCAGGTAACATCAGAAAACAAATGAAGACTGGAACCTCCGTATCTAAGTATGCTGACGGTGGTATTATATCTAAGAAAAAAACACTTAAGAAAAAAGCAGGTAAAAAATCAAAAGGTAAATAAATGATAAAGAAAACTATGATTGAACAGCAATCGGCATTAGATGAAGTAGATGAATTTATTGAACAATACGTAGGAGATCCTTTATTACTTAGCGCTGCTTTAATTGTAGCTGCTAAGAAAATTTATCAGGATAATTTAGGTGTGAAAGAAACAAAAACAATGTTAGAATTATTTGCAAATGATGCAGAAGTGTCATATTCAAGAGTAACTGTTCATTAGAGGAGGAACTGATATGTGTGAATGTTGTGATGGTCAGTGTTTAGGAAGGTAAGTAAAATGAAACTATTAAAAGATATTTGGGGATGGATTAAAGAATGGAATGACTGGGGTATGTCAGACTGGATTAAAGCCGGTGTTGTCGCTGTAGTCGTTGTAGTAATCTTATCAAAGATACTTAGTTAATGTTATCTCTTTTATTAAAACCATTGATGGGCGTTGCTAGCAGCGCCGTCAGTGGATACATAGAAACTAAAAAAGCTAAGACAGAATTAAAACTTACAACTATAAAAGCAACTCAGAAATTAAAAGAAGATCAAATCGCAGGTAAAGTTGCTTGGGAAGCATCTGCAGTAGACCAAATGAAAGGGTCGTGGAAAGACGAGGTAAGTTTAATAGTTTTACTTTTACCTGCCGTATTAGTATTCACACCTTGGCAAGAACATATTCATAAAGGCTTTCTCGCCTTACAAGATTTACCATCGTATTATCACAATTTATTATATATTGCGATTTCTGCAAGTTTTGGTATTAAGGGAGCACAAGGAGCTGCAAAGCTGTTTAAAAAATAATGGATAGTATATATTTAGCGGACAAAATGTTTCGTTTAATTAGAACTAGACAAAAACAAATTACTGATATAATAATTAGTAATCAAGTCAAGGACTGGAATGATTATCAAAATCATTTAGGTCAACTTGATACATTAAATTACTTAGAACAGGAACTCTCGGACCTGCTAAAAAAGAAACAGGAGCAAAATGACTAACTTAATACTACCAGAGCACGTTGCTAAAAGACGTGCGAAAGAAAAAGCCGAACAAGAAGAAGTCTTAGAAAAATCAAAATTACCCGTACCAACAGGATGGCGTATTTTAGTATTACCTTACAAAGTTAAAAGTAAAACTAAAGGCGGTATTTTATTATCAGATAAAACTGTAGAAGATAGTCAGATTGCAACTAACGTAGGTTTAGTTATGGCTGTTGGACCAGATGCTTATGATGATAAAATTAAATATCCAAACGGACCTTGGTGCAAAGAAAAAGATTGGGTGATTTTTGCCCGATACGCTGGTTCTCGTCTTAATATAGATGGAGGAGAATTGCGCATACTTAATGATGATGAAATACTAGGGACAGTAAATAGTCCGGAAGATATTTTATCAGCAATAACTCACTAACATGGAAGGATTACCATGCAACAACCGCAAACACAAATAGAAACCAATAAAGCAGACCCTATGGTAGAATTAGATATCGGAGGAGACTCTGTTGACGTTGAATTAAAAGATAAAGAAAATGTTTCTAAAGTTGAAGAAACAAAATCAGAAGCAATTGAAGTAAAAGAAANCACTGAAGCTAAAGAAGAAGTAAAAGACGAAAGAGAAGAATATAGNGANGGNGTTAAAAAAAGAATTGATCGTTTAACTTATAAAATTCGTGAAGCAGAACGAAGAGAACAAGCGGCAGTTCANTTTGCTCAAAAGATTAAAGAAGAAAAAGATTCTCTTGAAGGTAAATTTAAAGAATTAGATGACGGATANGTTAATGAGTTTACAGGAAGAGTACAATCTCAATTAGAATCAGCAAAAAACAATTTAAAAAATGCTGTAGCTAAAGGAGATATTGATGCTCAAGTAAGTGCTAATCAGCTTCTTGCTAAGTTAGCAATTGAAGAAGAACGTATTAAAGCTACTGAAGTACAAAGAAAAGCCACCGCTGATCAAGCAGATAACGCTGGACAAGTAGTGCAACAACCTGTACAAAATAATGTAGCGACACCGAAACCAGATCCTCGTGCTGAAGCTTGGGCTGAAAAGAACGAATGGTTTGGTAAAGATGAAACAATGACTTATGCTTCATTCGGTATCCACAAAAAACTTGTCGAACAAGAAGGATATGATCCTACTTCAGACGAGTATTATGATGAAGTTGATAAACGCATCAGAACAGAATTCCCTCACAAATTTAACGATGGTGGGGAAGTCCAGGGAAGCAACAAACCCGTTCAGACTGTTGCATCCGCTACTAGGACCTCAAGAACTGGACGCAAAACTGTTAGACTCACACCCTCTCAGGTAGCAATAGCAAAAAAACTAGGTGTGCCACTAGAAGAATATGCGAAATACGTGAAGGAGTAATGCATATGAATGATATAACAAAAGAAACAAACAATAAGACTCCACGCGCTGCTCAATCCAGAGAACAAACGACTCGAAGGAAACCTTGGGCACCCCCGTCATCACTTGATGCACCGCCTGCACCAGATGGGTATAAACACAGATGGATAAGAGCCGAAACTTTAGGGCAAGAAGATAACAAAAATCTTTCTGCTCGATTAAGAGAAGGCTTTGAACTTGTAAGAGCAGATGCTCATTCAGATTCATATCCAACTATACAGGAAGGCAAATATAAAGGTGTAATAGGAGTTGGTGGTTTAATACTAGCTAAGATTCCAGAAGAAATCGTAGCAGAGCGTAAAGCTTATTTCGAACAACAAACACGAGATAAGGAAGCAGCTTTAGAAAACGATCTTTTAAGGGAACAACACCCTAGTATGCCAATCAGTAAACCTGAAAGGCAAAGTCGTGTAACCTTCGGTGGTAACAGAAAAGACGATTAAATTTTTTCTGCCATCGGATTAACTATATAAATGGAGACATAACAAGATGGCAAATAAAGACGCAGCTTTCGGTTTTAAACCGGTAAGACATCTTAGTGGTGGGGAAGTAAGAACAAACGAATACAAAATTGCAGCGAATTACGGCACATCGATCTATCAAGGTCAAGCTGTTCTTGCCGTGACTGCTGGTGGTATTGAAGCCGCAGCAGCAGGTAACGTAATTTTAGGTATTTTTGGTGGATGTTTTTTCACACACCCTACTACTGGTAAACCAACATTTAGCAATCATTATCCAGCAAGCACAAATGCTTCTGATATTGTTGCATTTGTGTACGACGATCCAAGAATCGTCTTCGAAGTCCAACATGATGGAACTGGTACAGAAGCTATGAACTTTGGTGGTTTTGACCTAGTCAATACAGGTGGAAGTGACCTTTCTGGCAGATCAACTCAAGAGTTAGATACTTCTACAGTAACAACATCTGGACAATTTAAACAAATTGGTATTTCTAAGGATCCAAGCAACAGTGATACAGGGGCCGCAAACGCTAACGTTTACGTTATACCTAACACTGGTGAGCATTCTTATTTATTAACCACAGCATTAGCGTAATAGGAGAATAACATGGCAATATCTAGATCACAATTGGTCAAAGAACTTGAACCAGGCCTTAACGCTTTGTTTGGGTTAGAGTATGACCGATATGAAAACCAGCACACAGAAATTTTTGATACAGAAACTTCTGATCGTGCATTTGAAGAAGAAGTAATGCTTTCCGGTTTCGGTTCAGCACAGGTAAAACCAGAAGGCGGATCAGTTAATTTTGATGACGCTACTGAGTCTTTCACTGCTCGCTATACACACGAAACTGTAGCATTAGCTTTTGCAATTACTGAGGAAGCCGTAGAGGATAACCTTTATGACAAAATCAGTTCTCGTTACACTAAGGCACTAGCCCGTTCAATGAGTAACGCCAAGCAAGTTAAAGCAGCTAACGTATTAAACAATGCGTTTAACAGCAGCTTTACAGGTGGTGATGGTAAGGAGCTTTGTGCTACTGACCACCCTACAACTGGCGGAACTGTATCGAATGAGTTAGCTGTTGCAGCTGATCTTAACGAGACATCTCTTGAGCAAGCATTAATTGACATTGCTGGAATTACTGATGACAGAGGCTTAAAAGTCGCTCTTAACGGTAGTAAATTAATTATTCCAGTTAATCTTCAATTCACTGCTGAAAGACTTATGAAGTCTAATCAAAGAGTAGGAACTTCAGATAACGATATCAACGCAGTTGGAAGCATGGGAATGATTCCACAAGGTTACGTAGTGAATAACTACTTAACTGATACAGACGCGTTCTTTATCAAGACTGATGCACCTAACGGGTTAAAGCACTTTCAAAGAGCAGCCATCCAAACTAAAATGGAAGGCGACTTTGAAACAGGCAACGTGAAATACAAAGCTAGAGAGAGATATTCATTTGGATTCTCAGACTTTAGAGGTATTTTCGGTTCCCCTGGAGCATAATAAACTTTAATATGGGGGCTTCGGCCCCCATACAAAACTAGGAAAACTAATATACTGACTGCCCTAGCAGACGACGTAGAGACAGTATATAAATAACTACGAGGTAAATAAAAATGTCTAATTCAACTTTCAGCGGTCCAGTAAGATCGGAAGCTGGTCATAAGGTAGTAACTAAAAATACAAGTACAGGTGCAGTTTCAGAACATGCAACTTTAAATAGTGTAGCAACTGGTGATGTGTCAGCTAACTCAGCGGGTTCACTTTTGTTAAACGCAGCAGCTACTAACACTTCAACTTTACAAACGTATCAAGCAACTATCACTATAGCTAATGGTGCAACAACTGGTAAAGAGGCAGCAATAGGTATGCCCGCAAACTTTATTCCAATGTGTGTTGCTCTTAACGTAGTTACAGCATCAACAAATAATGTTAACTTAGTTGACATTGGAGATGATGGAAATACAGATTCATATACAGACGGTATTGCAGTAGCAGTAAATGCAACTGGATTTAAAGGTGTGTTTGGATGTAATGGTGTTAGAGGTATTACAGGATTAACAGGTGCAACTACAACTGCTGACGAAGTAGAAGTAGTAGTAAGTGGAGATCCAGGTAGTGCTACTGTAATCAGACTAACTTTTGTTGGTTTGGTACTAGCATAAATTAATTTTTAGTGGGGCTTCGGCCCCACTGTTTCTTGATTAAGGAGGGAAACAAATGGCAGATACAGTAACAGGACCAACAATCCTACAACAAAACGACAATCGCGTCGTAATCAAAATAGTTAATCAATCAGATGGAGCAGGTAGTACAACCGTATTTGGTGATGTATCAGCATTAACTGCTAGACAAGACGGAACTGCTGTAGCACATCTAGGATTACTGAGAGTTTGGTTTTCATGTCAAGGCGGAGATGGAGGAGACTCTTATGCTCGTTTAGATGAAGAAGATGATGACGGAGATATTCCAGTAATAGGTTTAACAGGAACAGGCTATTGGGACTTTAGAGAATTTGGTGGAATTCCTGCCGATAAATCTAATAATACCAATGAAAGTGATGTAAATCTTGTAGTACCAGGAGCCGCTGATGCAGGAAATATGTATACAATCATAGCTGAATTTCAAAAAATTTATTAATAATGATTAGGAGATCTTCTATGCCTCAACAAATATCTAAAGGTCAAAAGAAAACTTTAAAAAAGCACTCTAAAAATCATACTAAAAAACATATGTCTTCTATGAAAAAAGATATGAAAAAAGGTAAGCCTTTTTCAAAAGCTCATAAAAAAGCAATGAAAAAAGTAGGTAAATAATGGCTACTTCAGGAACAAATGCTTTTGATTTAGATGTTGATGAGGTAATAGAAGAGTCTTTTGAAAGATGTGGTTTAAACTCACGTTCAGGATATGATTTAAAAACAGCTAGAAGATCTTTAAATATTATGTTAGCTGAATGGGCTAACAGAGGTATTAATCTTTGGACTGTAGAACTCAGAACTCAAATTTTAACAGCTGATACAACTAGTTATACATTAGGAACAGATGTTATTGATGTTTTAGAAGCGGTAGTTTTTACAGAAAATAACACAAGCACTGATATAGAAGTAGATCGTATTAGTAGAGCAGAATATTTAAATATATCTAATAAATCTACAGAAGGAACTCCTGTACAATTTTTTGTAGAAAGAAATTCTTCTGCTCCAGTTTTATATTTATACCCTACTCCAGATGGAGCTCACAGTTTTAAATATTATGCTTTGACTAAAATGCAAGATGCAGGAAGTTATACTAACGAATTAGAAGTTCCTACTAGGTTTTTACCATGCCTTGTTTCAGGATTAGCTTACTATCTTTCTGTTAAAAAATCTCCTGAAAGAACTCCTTTATTAAAACAAATTTATGATGAAGAATGGCAACGTGCTTCTGAAGAAGATAGACCGCGTTCAAGTTTTTATGCAGTACCTGAAAGAGGTTATATCTAATGGGTCACGCAGTAGGTAAATATGCAAAAGCTATTTCTGATAGAAGTGGTATGGAATTTCCTTACAAAGAAATGGTAAAAGAATGGAATGGTTTATTAGTACATAAGTCAGAGTTTGAAGCTAAACATCCTCAATTGGAAAGAACTAAAAAATCTGTAGATAATGAAAGTCTTAAAAATGCAAGACCATCAAGAATTGAACCTACCACAGTTTTTGTTGGAGGTTCCGGGTTTTTTGAATATAATGATTCAATGATACCAGACAGTAAAGTTGCAACAATAGTTGGTGTTGGTTTGGGAACAGTTTCAGTGAGCACATCATGACAACGTATAGTGAATTAGTAACACAGATAAGAGACTATTGTGAAGTAGACAACACTGTTTTAACAGATGTGATTGTTAATGATTTTATTGAACACACAGAAAATAGAATATTTCGAGATGTAGATTTAGATGTTTTTAAGTCTAATCAATCCGCCAATTTAGTAGCAAGTAATGCTTTTTTATCTTTACCTGGTGGACTGGCTCCAGACCCTACTTCTTTAGGCACTGTTAGAAGTGTTAATATTTTTTCACCAAGTTCAACTGTTCGATCTTTTTTAGAACAAAGAGATATAACTTATATGAATGAATATTGGCCAGATAGAACTGAAACAGCCACTCCAAGATACTGGGCTTGGTGGGATCACAACACAATTTATGTTGCACCTACACCAGATCTTGCTTATAATGTAGAATTAGGAATTACTAGATTACCTACAAGACTATCTTCTAG
>JGI24513J20088_1000204_pt1 | contig 9947 bp, 16 predicted proteins | sample LinPmetageLP36_FD_20088 | JGI IMG/M metagenome (IMG submission 20088)
TTAGGAACCGCTGCCTGTCTATCTATATAAACTTGTATGGGTCTGCCCGTGTCATTTTTACTAGGTATAGAAGCATAGGTAGGATTAGATATTCTAGATATNGTTATATCNGNTTGNGTTGTTCCNGTNCCTGTTCTAATAACCTGACTNATAAGNTCAATAGTAGTTGTAGGTANATCNTATGTTGCAGTNNCTTGAACAAGAGGAATAGTAGCTTGNTCTACAGTCCAAAGATTNATACCNCGGTTAGCCCATTCAATAGTAAGTAANTTNAAACTNCGNGTNGCNGTTCTTAAATCATAGCCNGTTCTAAGTTCNGCACCNCAACGCTCAAACGCTTCTTCTACTAGCAAGTTAAGATCTAGGTTAAAATTATGTGTATTTGTCGTTGTCATTATTTCTTACCTTTTCTTTTAAGTGCTGCTACTCTACGAGGTTTACCCGCAGGTTGCCCAAGTCTTTTCTTTTGAGCTATACGCGATCTCTTTTGTGCAGGTGTCATCTCCCCAGATGTTTTTGGGGTTTTAGCAGAAACACGTTTAGAAGGTCTGCAGTAAGGCGTACCACGAGTCTCACCTTTTTTTCTACCACAAGCTTTACCTGTTCTTACGTCTTTCCAATCTTCTTTAAACCAGCGTTTTAAAGATGCACCTTTTTTGGTTTTACGAACAGCCATTATTTACCTGCTTTCTTTTTCCTACATTTAGCAATAGCCCCAGAAGCATAAGCGCTAGGAAAGACTCTATAACTAGCCTTTACCTTTTTATAGCAAGCATCTTTTACACTCCCGCCTTTTTTTAACTTTAAAGACTCAAGAGTCTTAGCTTGTTTAGCGTGTGACTTAGAAGCTTTCTTTAAACCCTTTACGACCTTGTTAACTTTATTTGTAACTGCGCCGCCTGCTTTCATCTTTTTAGGATTTATAATACCCATACCACGAGAAGCTCTCATACTAATCTCCCTCTAGTAAGTCCTGTTTGAGCTATACCGTCTATAGGTCTTCGCTTTTTTTTCTTCTTTTTTGGTGCTACATTAACTACCCGTGAACCTGCAACGGGACTACCAACAACAGAAGAACCCGCTACAGTTGCATTTCTCTTGGCTAGTGTTCCAGCTTTTTGTCTACTTCCCCTCTTTAGTTTTGCTACATCTTTTTGAAGAGAACCTAAAGTACGGCTATTAGTTGAAGACCCGCCTGCCGTATTGTTTTTATCAAGTTTTTTAAGACTCTGCGCTAGTTGTAATGCTTTTTTTAGTGTCTTGGGGTCTTTAAGTTTATCAGCAAAACTCATATTTAACTCCTATCGCATTTGACCGCGAGTGCGCCCGCGTTTAGCTATACCATCTGCGCGTTTAGATGCAGAAGAGGCTTTACTGTTTTTCTTAATATTTTTAACAACGCGCTTTTTTTCATCTTTTAGATTACGCTTGCCTTTTTTAGTATAAGCTTTTTCAGCGTCTACTCGACCTAATTCTTCGAGTTCATTTTTTACGCTTCCGCCGTGTTTCATGCCACCCATAGCAGCTTGTCTACGCCGCGCGTCCATAGCCATAGCCATTCTTGGGTCCATAGCGCGAGTACCAGCTTTATCAGCCATAGCCATACCGCCACCCATCATTTTTTTGACTTTACCGCCCTTCATCATTTTCTTAACTTTACCACCCATCATCATTTTCTTATTATACATCTTGCTCTCCTTAGAATATTCTTTACCCACAGACTGTGGAATGTTTACCTTTTTAGCAAACTTAGGGTTATTAGCCACCGCCTGCATTAGTTTAAGTTGCTTGGCGCTTTTAGCTGGCATTACTTACCAGCCCACCAATATATAACCGTTGTAATTGCACTGCCGATAGCACCACAAAACCACATAGCCATTCTTCTACCGCCCTTTATTTCAGATAACATAGTTTCAATATTATCAACAGCAATTTTTAGGTGGCGGATATCTTCTTTCACTTCGTCCATATCTTTTTGCATATGGTCAATAGCTACTGAATGTTCTCCTAGTTCACGTTCGGTACTCATTAGCATTTCCACCTTTTTAATGATGCTGCTTTTCTAGTAGGACGACCTTTAGAATCTTTCATAGGGCCTTTCATACCAGACATTCGTGCACAAAAAGATTTACGGCGAGCCGCATCCTTTTTCGTTTTGGGATTGGGTGCAGGAGCCTTGAGATTAGCTCCAGTTTTTCGATTATATTTAGCGCGACCTTTCGCAGTAAGACCCGCTCCTTTAGAGACGGGGAGCTTTTCGCCCCTTCCTACTGCTAAAGATACGCCTTTTTTTCTAGCTTTAGGTTTAGCTTTCTTTGCCGTTGCCATACATTACCCACAAAATAGTGTGTAGTCAGTTATGTTAGTTGGTATTACTTCTGCAAAGTCATTAGTCTGTCTAGCAGTTAAAATTCCTTGACCCGGTAGTTGTAGCTGCTCAACAAGTGTAGCGCCCGCAGGTGTAGAAATATTAAATATTGTGTTTACCACAGAATCTACACTATTTATTCGCACAACAAGGCTTCCAGCTGTACCACTACACAATACATAAAAACCTTTTATGCGCGCTCTGGGTAAGAATAAATTTCCTGTTGTACCAACAGATACATCATTTGTGGATGCGCCGCTTGCAACAACACTAGTAATAGATGCAAAAGGAATTGTACCTGCTGCTGTAGTAGCGTTAGGTCCTGTAATAACCTCGCTAACATCACCGCTAGATATACTACCTACTCTACGCCCTGTTACAGTAAAAGTAATACCACGATCGTCTCCATCTGAGGTAATACTTACTAAATAACCTGCCCCGTTTAACGCGGGGCTATCGGTTAACAACGTAAGAGTAAGAGCATTAGCTGCAATAGTTGCGGCAGCGCGATAAGTAGTGTTACTTACCGTAGGGTTAATTGCCCAAATATCTCCGTCCATAACAATCTCCTAGTCTATTAAACTCTAGTTGAGAACGGTGTAGCTGGTGTTGAAGCAGTAGGAAATACCGATACCCCTTCTAGTTTCCATGCTGCTGCACCAACTGCAGTTAGAGTAAATGTAGAACCCGCGTCTCCGCCTTGAGTAGTACCATTAAATGTAACTGAATTAGCTGTACCGGGAGTGTGGAAAAATGCAGTTACACCGTTATCGTTAGCATCATCACAGAAATTAATAGTTCCAAAAATTACGTCAGTGACGGCGCCAGTATTAATAATAAGGCTGGTTGTAATATCAGCTAGTACAGTAAATCTAAACTGCATACCTAAATTACTTGTTTGATTAGGATCAGAAGCNCCGCCTTGNCCTTGACCTGCAGCTGCGTTAGCGCCTGGATTAACTGCATTAATAAGAGGTAGAGTAAATGTACCGCCATCNGCAGANACAGTAAGTTCTTTACCGGCGTGTCCGGGTGAACCTACAGTTGCTGGCAATACGCCAGGAGCTGAAGCTGCTACAGGGAGCGCGGTTAGAGTAAGAGTACCGCCAGTCAAAGCTGCGGTTGCATCAATTGCGTTATTGAAGCCGGACTCAACAAATCCACCAAGGGATCTGACTGGACCAGCAAAAGTGGTTATAGCCATTTTAATTCTCCATACAAAGTTAAGCTTATTAGTCGTGTATGCGTCTGCCGGGACAGTCTAATAAGCCGGATTTTTCCCGGAATATTATGATACTACACTTATTAAAATGATTATACAACAGAAAAAGAAAAACCCTGGTGGAGGATGACACCAGGGTTTTCCGCCGAGCTAATGCTACTTACGCAGCACCTTGAGAACCCCACATACCTAGTGGGTCAGACCAACCAAACGAGTAACGCTCACGGGCTTTGTAACGTACATTGCCTGTGTCGAAGTCGCCGTCCATAGAAGTAGTAAGCGGAGTTCTTTCGAAATGCTTCATACCGTTAGGAACATCAGTTGTAAGGAAGTACGCATCACCATCAGTTAAGAAGTGGTTTACAGTATATCCTTCTGGAATTGCACCGTTAGAACGTAGTGCGTTGAGGTCGTTATCAGCAGTAGCTACACGTAGCTCTGTATCTAATAGACGAGTCGCAACGAACTGCAACGAAGGTGGAATTACTAGTTTACGAGGTTTCGCTGCTATTAACAGTCCACGCTCATCAGTCCAAGCTGCGATTTGAATTACAGCATTTTCCAACGCTGTTTCGTTCAAGTCTGTAGCGACTGCTTGAGTGTTGCTGTTTACGCCACCAGAAACTAATGGGTGGTTAGCATTGAACAATGACACGTTATCGCCACCAGGGAAAGCTGCGTTGAAGCCGTTGTTTAGAACATTGGCTGCGCGAACTTGCTTAGTGTTTGCCATTGAGCGAGCAAGAGCTTTAGTATAACGAGCTGAAAGAGAATCATATAGATTGTCTTCAACTGCTTCTTCAGTAAGACTGAAGCCTAGAGCAATTGTCACGTGGTTATAACGAGCTGTGAATGCTTCTTGTGCATTATCGTATGCAATTGCTGCGCCTTCACCTTTAACAGGTGCTGCCGCGAAGCCAGCTAGTTTAGTTTCTTCTTCAAAGCTTCTATCCGAAGATTCTGCTTCGTAGATTTCTTTGTGCTTCTTCACCATAACGCGCATATTCTAAACCGAATAAAGCATTAAGGCCTGGGAGTAACTCTTTTAAGAGTTGAGCTCTTGAAATTGCCATGATTTATTCTCCTTAGATACCCGTTGAGTTATTGTAAGAGTGAACACCAGCATTAAACTTAACAAGTAAGTCAGTGAATGCATCACCTACAGTCGATGTTGGACTGTCTACAAAATCAACAATACGGAAAGCAAAAGCTGCCGTGGTTGCGGTTGTAGCTGTTACTGCAGTGTTAGAATTACCAGCTGGGATAGTACCCGTAGTGGTAGACTGCGCTGCTGCTAGATGAGTATTTTGACCTAAGTCAGCTGCTGTTACTGCTGCGCTGGCTTGTGCCATAAATACTACATCGGGATCGTCAACAATATATGCTTGAGCGTCTGTTGCTGCAGTGCCAGCGGGGAAATACTGACTAAAAGTTAAGTTGCCTGTAACTGGATCTGAGTAGGTACAACCTACAAATACACCAATTGTACCAGCGGGAAACGCTGCTGCTGCTCCACCACCGCCATTACCTGTGGTTGTAACAATCTCAATCGTACCACCGGCTACAATAGAAACTATTGAACCGTTGTAGATATTGACGTTATATCCGTTAGCAATGGGTAGTAAGCGAGTAGAACCCGCGTAAGGCGTACCACCAATGTGGTTTACGGCTTTAAGTCCATAAGGACTAGCTGTAGTTGCCATCTTTTTTCTCCATTAAAAGGTTTAGTTTTAACCCCTTCCGAACTTTTCAGAACCTTCAGCAAACTTAGGCATTCTTGGATCATTTTGATTCAAATACGCTGCATCGACTGCTTCCGTCTGACTTTTAGTTTTATTATCAATATAAGCCTGACGTTGTTCCATTAGCTCTTTAGGAGCTTTACATAATAATAAACCGCCGATTTCAATATTATTTTTATATTGTCCTTGAGGTTTATTACCGGTTATAAGTTCTGGGTGCTCTGAATGTAGTACAGGTTCCCAGCCCTCACGCATTTTCGAAGATACGTTCATGTTATCCGGTTCATTTAATAGAGAGACTCTAACCCAACGATATACCCACCCTGGCTTCTGAGTAAACTCAGGTAATAATGCCGCAGGTTTCCATACACGTTCTTTTTTAGGGTCTTCTCTTACTTCAACTTCCCGATCAGTTCTTTTAACTTTATCCATTTGCGTTCTCCGTTTTTATCATTTCTCGTGCATATTGTTCCGGTGTCAACCTAAACTTTTTAGCCAGAGCTAATTGAGTCTTGGTTAGTCGTACTTTTTTAGGCGCGGTACTGCGCGTAGCCGGTGCAACAACATTCGAAGGTTTGCGTTGGGCAGGTTTAACCTCTTCCAACGAATTGTCCCCAAAGTTTTCAGGGAATCGCTTTTGCATAGTATCATCGATACTACGGTAATACCTATCAGCATCTCGAACAGGATCAACCCCGTTCTTGACGAGTTTTTCATGTATTCCTAAAGCAAGACTAGTCATTTCTGTGTCTTTGCCAAACCAAGGATTTTTTTCTTGCCAAGCCCTTTGTCTATCATCTAGTTTTGGGGCTTGAGCGGCGGTTTGAGCTTGAGGAGCATTTTGTTGAAAATCTACACTATTATTAGACTCTTGTACAGCCTTAAATTGTGGTTTTCTTTCTTTACTAGTAGATAATTTATATTGAGCTTCAGTCATTCTAGATTGAGCTTCAACAATTTTATCTGTTTCTCCCGATTCATAAGCTTCACGATAATCTCGTTTAGCCAGATCAAGTTCTTTTTCATAAGAAGTAGTAATAGATTTTATATAGTCTTCTTCACCACTACTAAGAGTAGATTTTAATTGTTCATTTTGAGTAGCAATATGTTTTGCATAACGAACAGCTTCTTCTCTTTCTCTGTCAGCTTGTTCTTTAGCACGTCTTTCATCGTGATAAACTTTTTTAAGCTGTGCCATACGTTGTTTAACGCGATCGGAATAATCTTCTAAATTATCATTCTCTAGTTCGTCAACAATCTTTTGCGGTAAAGGTTCCTTCCCTTGATCTTCAAGAGGCGTGTCGTCCTCTTCTTCAATTTCAATTTCAGGTTCAGCTGCACGTGGTTTCTCTTGTACAACTCGCTCGACATCTGCGGTAGATTTTTCGGGTTTAGAAGCTTTGCTTTCTTCTGTACTAACTTCTACTTCTTCGCCCTCCATCTCTAATTCTTCCGGTATTTCATTTACTATCTTTGTCATCTTGCTCTCCATTTATTGCACTGATAAATAAATCAGTGTTTCGATTGCCTTTAGATAAATTCCAATACTCTGGAACTACCTGAAGGTTTGTGAGGCAATGTCTGCCTCCTTTGCTTAGTGGTACGATATGATCCACGTGCCACTTGAACTCAAACATCTCTTCGCGTAATTTAGCTAAAGAGTACATTTCTTCTAATACCCACCTATCATCAGACGTATGAATATCATTTACTTTCTTTTGTGTTGCTCTTCTTATTGCTTTATAAGCGTTTACTTTTTCTGGATTAGCTTTTCTCCAAACACTTACACGTATTCGTTCTTGTTTGGCATGTTTGCGGTAATAGATTTTATGACTTTCTAATACCTTTTCTGAATTAGCTTTTTTCCAAGACTTTCTCCAGTTATATGCCTTTTTTCGATTAGCTTTATAATAAGCTNTTCGTTGTTCCGNGCTTTTCCAGCCAGACAAAATTANGCTCTTGCATACCCACGAGGATCACTAACCACAGCTTCTACAGTATCGTCATTAATAATACGAAACTCTTTACCGTGNATCTTTATGCGTGTTCCTGAATAAGCNCGGGTAATTACAAAGTCACCTTCTTTACACCAAGGACCAGAAGGAAATCTATCTTTATCTTTGTAAGCTAAATCACCCAAAGACATAACAAACAGAACAACAGTAGAATGTTCTTCAATTTTTTTAGCCCCATCAGCTTTTAGTATTCCGCTTTCATAAGCGTCCTCAACTTCAGGTACAGCACATAAAATACGGTAGCCCTTAACTTCGGGTAATTGTTTAGCTAAATTATCCACCGCTTCTTTTTTTGCTTTAGCTTTAGATTTAATTGGAGCGCCTCCAGAAGACACTAAAGTTTTTTCGCTCGTTGCTATTTTATTCATTTGCTCACCACTGAATCAGTAGGATTAGATTCAAAATCTTCATCCTGTTCTTTGTTAGTTCTAAGTAGTTCAGATATAAAACTTTGAACCATGAGATACCCGCGAACTTCTCCGCAAGCGTGTTGATAGCCACCGAAATCTTTAGCCGTTCCTGCACTAAGATCCTCTTGAATTATTCTTCGCCGTTCTTCAATTTGCGCTGATAGTAACATTAGCGTTTCTTTCATTTTGCATTCCTCTAGTTAGTTTTTAAATTAATTATTCATCTTGTTGAATTTCTGTATCTTCTATTTTAGTGTTACTGCGTAGTCTTTCTTCTTCTGCGCGTAACTGCATATCAAGCTCTTTACTTAAACCTTGAGCACCTAACTCAGCACTTTTTAGTACTGCTTTAGCCTCATTATTTGCTTGCTCCATTTGGGCTTCAGCACCAAGTTTAGCGCCTACTATTGCTTGTTGTGAGTCTGTTCTTACTTTCTCTAACATTAAGTCTCGTTCAAATCCAGACTCCATTTTGTATTTATCAAACTCCAACTTAGCTTTATCAAGTTCAATATCTGCCATAGTTTTTTGAGCTTTAACTTGAACTTCTTGTTGTTTAATCTGAAGCTCTGCTTGTTGCATTTGCACCAGCGGATCTTGTTGTTGCTGTTGCGCTTGTTCCTGTTGAGTTTCTGCTTGGCCTTTCTGTAGTAGTTGTTGACCAGCACGAGCCACTAGACGAGATAGTTCTACTTCTACATCTTCTGGTAATACTTCATCAGGAGCTGGGAGTGGAACACCAAGTTGTTCTTCTATTTGTTTGCGATATTCAAAGGCTATGTGTTCGGCTATATGAGCCTCCATCGCTGCTGTAATTGCATTAGCTTTAGTACTCTGTCCTATCATCTGTGTAATCTTAGGATCTTGTATAAATGACATGTGTGTAATAATATGAGCTTCCTGATCTTGATATATAAATGCTTTAACGGGTTTGCCATTAATAATATTCATATTCTCTGTAACAGGGTTTGCTTCTTTTACATCATCTTCATCAGGTATAAGCTTATCTATATTTTTAACGCCTAACACTTCTAGCATCTGCCGGTTTAGTACAGGTAAGTCGTAGATGTCAGGGTTAGATTGTGCAAGTTGCATAACCGCTTGGTACTGTACTACTTTCTGCGCCATTGTTGCAGCGTTGGGATCAGCAACGGGTATTAAATTAACTTTATTGTAGTCTTCTTGTTTAGCACCGGGTGTTCCTGTTGAAGGATCATACTGATAGTCTGGATCTGTGTAATCACGAATAATATCTTTAAGTAATGAGAACTCTTTTTTCATAGAGTAATAAATACGTGCATTAACCGCAGACATTACTTTGAGTGTTCTTTCTAAGATAGCAAGCGTTGAACCTACAGGAGAGTTAGCTGACATATCGGATACTTTCATATCAGAAGCACTAGCGAACCTTCGCCCCTCACTAACAATCTTGTCCATTAGTTGTGAAAGAACTTGGCTTGGTTCTTTATAAGGAAGTGGCATTAAGTTATCACGAATAGTCCCTGAAGGCGCATCAACGTCTCGCCATTCTGCTGGACCTATAGGAGTATCATCTCCTTTAATCCTGAGTCCTCTAGCTTTAAATCCGCCGGGCAGGTTAGAGAGTGTGCCAGCATCAACAAGTTGACGAAGAAGCATAGTTCCCGATTTAGCGAACCCCCCAACGAGATGTATTAAACCAAAACAGTAGAAACCAAATCCGGGTATATACCCATAGTGAACAAAGTGTTGTCTACGTGTTTTTAAATTATCTTCTTGTTTCCAATTACGGCGAATAGCTAGGATTTCAGTTGTACCTTTATCTATTGTTACAACATAAGGTAGAGCTATCCCTGTCTTCTCACCATCGTCTTCATCTTCGTATCCTTCCAGATCAAGATCAACATTCATTTCTAGAATCTTATAGCGATCATCATTAGTCGCATCGAAACCCATCTGTTCAGCAATCTTTTTCTCTACTTCATCAAGATCGTAGCCAGGATCACCTAGCTCAATGTCACGATAAAAGTTCATTTGCTGTAGGTTGTGTAGTTCTTGTTTAGTTTTTCGCATTACGTGAGTAACACGCTCTGCTGTTTCTAGATTAGATGCACCGTAAGGCACGACCATATCTTCAGCAGTAACGAATACAGATACTTGACGTTGTAGTGCTGGATCATAATAAACTTTCTTAAACGCATTACCTGCAAG
>JGI24513J20088_1000206_pt1 | contig 9911 bp, 12 predicted proteins | sample LinPmetageLP36_FD_20088 | JGI IMG/M metagenome (IMG submission 20088)
ATCAATCTTACTGCGTAGCGCATCCAAGACCTTTTCATCTATCGTGTTGGGCGACACCAGATCAATGTAAGTTACAGCATTCTTCTGCCCAATCCGGTGAGCGCGGTCCTCGGACTGTAGTCTTATCTCAAGGTCATAGGAGTTGCTGTAGTAGATCACGGTATTGGCGGCGGTCAGAGTAATGCCGTATCCCCCCGTCTTTGGTTGCCCAACAAAGAACCGCATGGGATCATTTTCGTCTTGAAAGCGATTAACAATATCTTGCCGCTCGTCTTGTGGCGTTGCTCCGTAATAAAGTGCGACCGAATCGGGCCCGAAACGGTCGCGCAGGGTCTGGCAAATCTGTTGAATATCGTGAGTGTACGAAGCCCAAATGATTGCCTTCCCTGATAGCTCGTCTGTAATGTTAGTCAGTTCATTCAGACGGTTGTTCTTTAGCGGTTGTATCTTTCCAACGTCGGGCTGGAAGAAGCCGCAACAAATCTGTTGTAGGCGCATGATCTGCGTCAAGACACTTTCTGTCGTCGCAAGATCCCCGTTCTCAAGCTGGGCCAAAGCCAACTTCTTCATCTGCCCGTAAACCTTCGCCTGTTCGTCAGTAAGCTCTACGTTGCGTTTGGTGTAAATCTTCTCTGGAAGATCTAGGCACTCTTCTTTTAGAACGCGGGTAGAGAAGTTAAACAAGCGCTCGTTCAACTCATCTAGTCTACGGTATCCAGTTATTTCTTGAAAACTACGCGCCCCCATAACACGTTTCTGCACTATAGCGTAACGGTTCTGAAAAGCAAAGAAACTATTATAGCCCAGCGCTTTATCGTCTAGGAAGTTGCACTGACTGAATAAATCCATCGGGCTCTTGGTTACAGGAGAGCCTGTTAGTATGCGGCGGTACTTACTGTACTTCGTTAATACCATCAGGTTCTTTGTGCGCTGGGCCTTGCGGTTCTTGATCGTCGTGCTTTCATCCACGATCATCATGTTGTCAGGGTTCTGCACTAGAAAACGGCCCGCCGTCCTCGCACCTTTAGGAGAAGAGAAGGCTTCTACATTCATTACGAATATCTTTAGTCCGTCGTAGTCTTCCATAATAAGGTCTTCAAGTTCTTCAGAAAACTTCTTGCTTAAAGAAGGGGTCCATCGTACTATTTTCCGTTCGATACGGTCTGGCATATGCAAAGGTATCTCGCCCTTCGCCCAGTTGTCGTACACACCTTTAGGCGCAACGATAAGAGCAGCGGTAATCTGCTTCTTTTCAAAGAGAAGTCCGATGTTGTCGATGGCTACTTTACTCTTGCCAGTGCCCATCTCCATAAAATACGCATGAAAGCTCGCGTCCCACGAATCTTCTAGCGCCTTGCGCTGATGATCGAACGGTTTTGTTTTATATTCGTACAAAGTTTTCTCCTTTTGACGCTTGACTATACGATCATATGAGAATATAAGCGTGTTTGTCAAGGCCGTAAAAGGGTCTTTAACAGCGAAAGTGAAAAAACATGAATGATATACTATCTATGATGGAGTCCGACTTTGAAAAGAATGTCGCATCTTCCATCGAAAAGGGCAATCTTGGTGGAATCTCTACCCTAGCCCGAAAAATACGATCAGCGCAACAGGAAGTAGAGACAATTGAGAATGATCTCAAGGCTCGCAAGAAAGACCTGTTGAAGCTAACAGACGAAGAACTGCCTTCTGCTATGCAGGAACTTGGTCTGTCGTCGTTTTCTTTAGACGACGGTTCTACTGTAGACGTAAAGCCTACATATGGAGCCAGTATCTTAGTTGCCAACAGGCTCACTGCCTACGCTTGGTTGCGGGATAACGGCTACGACGACATTATTAAGAATGTTGTTTCTTGCGAATTTGGTCGTGGGGAAGACGATCAAGCCAGCGCCTTTAAAGCGTTTGCTTCCAAAGAAGGGTTTCCGGCGGATCAAAACGAAAGCATCCATTCGGGCACACTAAAAGCTTTTGTACGGGAACGTGTGGAAGCTGGAGACGAATTTCCAATGGAACTTTTTGGGGCCTATGTAGGTCAACGCGCTATCATCAAAGGAGCAAAATAATGGCGAATGCAGTAACAAAGAATAAAGCATCGGATGTGGAAAAGTTTGACGCATCGATGTTCGAAGCTGACGCAGGGGCAGGCAACGAGAACGTCGGATCAGAAGATCTAGCGCTACCGTTCCTCAAACTGTTGAGCGGTCTGGACTCTATCTTGGACACACATGAAACAGCGCGGAAGGGGGACATTTATAATACCGTCACAGGCGCTGTGGTAAGCGGTAAGGAGGGCATTAGTGTAATTCCTTGCGCCTATCAGCGCGTGTTTATTCAGTGGGTTCCACGGGGCTCTGGCACAGGCGCACCGATGAATGTGTATAAGCCTACCGACGCCATGCCAAAGACTGAGCGTAGTAAAGAAGACAACAAGAACTACGTTGTCGGTGGTGAGGGTGACTACATTGAAGAAACTCACCAACACTACGTTATGATTGTGAACGAAGACGGTTCAACAGAAACTGCGTTGATTGCCATGAAGTCCACCCAGCTAAAGAAAAGCCGTAAGTGGAACAGCATGATCCAATCAGTCACAATGCAGGGCAAGAACGGCCCGTTTACCCCACCGCGTTTCTCTCACGTTTACCGCATCAAAGCGGAGTCCGAGGAGAACTCAAAGGGTAGCTGGCACGGCTGGGAAATGGCACGAGAAAACCCAGTGCAAGACGCGTCTGTGTACGCAAGAGCAAAAGCTTTCTCCGAAAGTGTGCTAACAGGTGATGTGGTTGTAAAGCATCAAAACGACGATAAAGGCGAAGGCGCTGACGACATCCCGTTTTAAGTTTTACTAGGGGGCTGCTTTGGCAGTCCCCACCACAAGGACATAATCATGACATTAAAAAAGTTCTCGTCCATCTTTGATGGTTTAAAAGAAGCTTACGGCACATATAAAATAGAGAAAACACAGTCTAACGGGAAAAATACAGGAAAAGCAGGCATCGTTCGTGAACCGCGGACTGCGGAACTGTGGAAGGGCCATCTGTCCGGCAAAGGTAATTCCATTGGTATCATCCCGATTAACGCCGATAACATGTGCAAGTGGGGCTGTGTAGATATTGACCAGTACCCGCTGGATCACAAACTACTCTTAGAAAAGATCAGGAAGCTAAAACTTCCGCTCGTTGTCTGTCGCTCTAAGTCTGGCGGGGCGCACTGCTTCCTCTTCTGTAAGGATTGGGTTGAGGCAAAGGACATGCAGAAGACGCTAAAGAATATAGCGGCGGCGCTGGGCTACGGCGACAGTGAGATATTTCCAAAACAGATTAAACTGCACCTAGATCGTGGAGATGTAGGAAACTTTCTAAACCTTCCGTACTACAACTCTGAAGAGGGACTGCGCTACGGCATACTAGATGACGGAACCTCTGCCACACTCAAAGAGTTCTTTGAGATGTACGAGACACATGTTCAAACTCCAGAGCAGATCCAGAAGCTTCAGATAACCGAGGCGTCAGAAACTACGCCCATGCGCGACGGCCCGCCGTGCTTGCAACATCTAATCAAAGAGAAAATATCCGAGGGTGGCCGCAACAACGGACTGTTTAATATCGGCGTGTACTTACGCAAAGCTTTCCCAGATAGCTGGGAGACCGAGATCCTGACCTACAACATGCAGTATTTTGAGCCGCCGTTGCCTCTGTCTGAAGTCACAGTGGTTGCAAAGCAACTCGAACGCAAAGACTATGCCTTCCGCTGTAGCGATGCGCCAATCAACGCGCACTGCAACAAAGAACTGTGCCAAACCCGTAAGTTTGGTATCGGGTCCGCCGTGCAGAATGCTACAGTAGCAAACCTGAGAAAATACAACTCAACACCGCCCGTCTGGTTTATGGATGTTAACGGCGAGCCTCTGGAGTTGGACACTGACGCGCTGATGAGCCAGCCGCTGTTTCAGAAAGCCTGCATGGAGCAACTTAACTTCATGCCGCGTAGTGCCGCAAAGGCACAGTGGGAAGGCCGGATAAGCTCCCTGCTTACCGAGATGCGTGAGAACGAAAGCGCAATCATGGAAGTGGCAGTGGATGCCAGTGTCAGCGGGCAGTTCTACGATTACCTAGAGGAGTTCTGTCGCTTCCTACAGCAGGCGCAAGACAAAGAAGAGATCTTACTCCGCCGCCCTTGGACCGACGAAGACGCAATGGTAACCTACTTCCGTCTAAAAGACTTCGAAAACTTTCTAAAAAAGAATAAATTCTTTGAGTATAAGTCACACCGCATTGCCCAGCGTCTGCGTGACATAAACGGAGACAGTACCGTGCTGAAGATCAAAGGCCGCGCCGTGCGCGTCTGGCAGATCCCAGCGTTTGAAGTTGGTGACATAGATATTACAACCCCAGACTTTACTCCAAAACAGGAGAGCCCGTTTTGACCAGACCTCCCCCAAGCGAAAGAAACTCAGAGATCGTTAGATTGATCGACGAAGAACTCATGACAAAAACCGCCGTAGCTAAACTGTACAAGATAAGCAAACAGCGCGTCTGGCAGATCTATAGAAAGGACAAGGAAAGTGTTCAGAATATTCGGCCCGCCCGGAACTGGTAAGACGACACGCCTTCTTAATATGGTTGATGACGCTCTCCAGAAGGGTGTCAATCCCAAGAACATTGCTTTCCTAGCCTTTACTCGTAAAGCCGCAAACGAAGCAAAAGAACGTGCCGCCAAACGGTTTAACTTAGATCCGAAAAAAGACCTGTTCTATTTTCGTACACTGCATAGTCTGGCCCTAACCTGTTCTGACATACGGTCCGAGCAAGTTATGCAAGATGAGAACTACCGTGAGCTTTCGCAAAAGATGGGGGTTCAACTTCACACAAGTAGGGCCAACTACGATGATGATCTACCCGACATGCTCAAAGCAACAGATCCTATCTTGGGCTTAATCAATCTCGCCAGAATGAGAAAGATCCCGCTCAGAGATCAGTACAACAGTACCCAGATCGAAGCCGAGTGGAACACCGTGACATATGTAGACGAATGCCTGCGTAGCTACAAAGAGAATATGGAGATGTTCGACTTCACAGATATGCTGGAAAGTTTTCCTAAAGAAGGTCACAGAAGCTGCCCTAACTTTGATCTGTGCTTTGTAGATGAAGCGCAAGACCTATCGCCAATCCAGTGGGACATTGCTCACCTTATAGATGAGAAGTCTAACCGCATGTACTGTGCTGGTGATGATGACCAAGCCATCTACCGCTGGGCAGGGGCAGACGTAGACCAATTCATAAACCTAGAAGGCGGGTCAGAAACTCTCTACCAATCCTACCGTGTTCCGTTTCTCATACACGAACTGGCAGAACGGGTCGTGTCCCGTATCGGTAAGCGCTTCCTAAAAGAATACAAACCAAAGACCGACGCCTACGGATCTATCCGGCGCATATTTAGTGTAGAAGAGATAGACATGTCCGAGGGATCGTGGCTCATTATGGCCCAAGCCGGATACCAGCTAAACCCCGTGTCCTCTGAACTGCGCTCGTCTGGATACCTGTTTAACAATCGCGGACACCGCTCAATCTCTGAGAAAATATCCGACGCAGTTAACGGTTGGGAGCAACTGCGTAAAGGAAAAGAAATCACCGGAGCCGTGGCGCGGAAGGTGTACAGCTACATGTCAACTAAAGAACGCATAAAGAGAGGCTTTAAATCAATCGCCGGAGTTGAAGATATAGACTTCGTAGACTTGAAAACACTGATCGCGGACCACGGGCTTCTGGCTACAGAAGATATGGTTTGGCACGTTGCTATGGATAGGCTACCAGAGAGTGACCGAGCCTACATTATTGCCATGCTAAGACGCGGCGAGCGCTTCAATGGAGAACCTCGCATAACCGTGTCAACGATACACGGAGCAAAGGGCGGAGAGGCAGACAACGTTGTGCTGTTCACGGATCTTTCTCCCGCCGCAGAGGAACAGATGACCATTACCCCAGACGATACGCACCGCGTCTTTTATGTGGGCGTTACCCGTGCGAAAGAAAACCTTTTTATTGTTGAACCAGAAGATTTTACAAGGAGTTATGACTTATGAACTGTTGGCACTGTAAAACAGAACTTATTTGGGGTGGAGATCACGACTGTGAGGTCGAAAGAATGTCCACAGGAATAGCCGCAAACGAGGGTGAAGACGTTGAATATATGTACGAGGATTACAGCATGGTCACAAACCTCTCATGCCCTAAATGCGAGAGCTTTGTATTAGTTTATTATCCAAGGGAGAAAGAAGATGAAACGTAATGAAATTTTAGATAAGTCAAAAGAACTTATCAACGGACAACGCGCCAAGGATTACGGCGATGCCTTTGAAAACCACAGTCGTATAGCAAACGGCTGGAATATTATAATGAACGGGGCTTTAGTCAGTCACGGCTACCTAACCGAGCAACATGTCATATTAATGATGGATTGGGTCAAGACGGCCCGCCTTCTGCAAACCATAGACCATGATGATAGTTGGGTGGATAAAATTGGTTATAGCGCTCTTGGGGGAGAGTTTTCAGAAAAAAACAAAGAACTAGATAATCTCGGCATAGACATTGACATGCTGAGAGAAGTCGAAACAATACAAAGAAAGATGAATAAATGAAGCTTAAAATAGCCAGCCCCTCTCTAAAGTCGGAGTGGGTTCCCCCAGCGGAACTTCCTGACCTTACGGGCGCAAATACAATCGCCATAGACGTAGAAACCAGAGACCCCAACATTAAGAAGAACGGACCCGGATGGGCCGTCGGAGATGGGGAAGTGGTGGGCTATGCTGTAGCTACGGCAGATTGGGCTGGCTATATCCCCACAAGACACCGTGGGGGTGGAAACTTAGACGAAAAGATAGTCAACAGATGGCTCAAGAAAATCTTTGACTGCCCAGCCGACAAAATCATGCACAACGCACAGTATGACGTAGGCTGGATCAAACGCATGGGCTTTGAAATCAACGGGCGGATCATCGACACGATGGTCGTCGCGTCCCTGCTAGATGAAAATAAGTTCTCCTACGCCCTAAACTCTCTCGCGTTTGAGTATCTGGGCCTCGCAAAGAACGAAAGCTTACTTAGAGAAGCCGCCAAGGAGTTCGGCTTTGATCCCAAGGCAGACATGTGGAAAATGCCCGCCATGTATGTTGGTCCCTACGCCCAGACCGACGCAGAAGTAACCCTGCAACTCTGGGACTACCTAAAAGTAGAGATCGGAAAGCAGAACCTTTGGAATATTGTCAACCTAGAACTGGATCTACTGCCCTGCTTGGTCAACATGACTTGGCGCGGGGTCCGCGTAGATATGGACAAAACCGAAAGAACGCGCGACGCGATCCTTAAACGCGAGAAAACCGTCCTAAAAGAGATAAAAAACCTTGTGGGCCGTGACATAGAGATCTGGGCGGCAAATTCTATATCAAAAGCCTTTGATGACCTCTCCATACCCTACCCCAAGACAGCAAAAGGCGCTCCGTCGTTTAAAAAGCAGTTTTTAGCCGAGCATACCGAGAAATTGCCACAACTTATCGTTCAAGCGCGTAGTTTAAACAAAACCAGCGGAACTTTCATCAATAATATCCTAAAATTCTGTCACGGCGATGGCAGAGTGCATTCGCACATCAATCAGATACGAGGAGACGATGGCGGCACGGTTTCTGGTAGATTTTCTATGAATAATCCCAACCTACAACAAATTCCGGCCCGCGACCCTGAGATTGGCCCGCTCATCCGCTCTTTGTTTCTTCCAGAAGAGGGAGAGCAGTGGGCGTCAATAGATTACTCGCAACAAGAACCGCGGATCTTGGTTCACTACGCCCATGTCTACGGAAAAAGCCGCGACGTACCACTAAGAGGTGTCGAAGAGTTTGTAACCAGCTACCGAGAGGATCCAGACATGGATTTTCACACAATGGTGGCAGAAATGGCAGATATTCCTCGAAAACAGGCCAAAACTATCAACTTGGGCATGATGTACGGTATGGGAGTGGCAAAACTGGCGGATCAGCTGGATATTGAGGCGTCAGAGGCAAGAGCCCTCGTTAATCAGTACCATGACCGCGTACCTTTTGTAAAAGGACTGATGACGGGCGTCACAAACCGCCTAAACAACAGAGCAAGTGGCGGCGCGATAAGCTCAATCCTCGGAAGGAAGTGCAGGTTTAATCTCTGGGAGCCAGACTCCTTTGATATGACCAAAGCTATGCCATACCAAGAAGCAGTCCTAGAATATGGCGAAACATGCCGTCTAAAGCGGGCATTTACCTACAAAGCACTGAACAGACTGATCCAAGCGTCCGCCGCGGATATGACAAAGAAAGCTATGGTAGATTTGTACAAAGAAGGGTATTTACCCATGCTTCAAGTGCATGATGAGCTTTGCATGTCAGTAAAAGACAGAAAAGAAGCAGAAACTATTGCAAAAATTATGGTAAACGCGGTAGTATTAGAAATCCCTAGCAAATGCGACGTTGAAGTGGGTCCAAGCTGGGGTGAAGCTCTTTAGGATGGCTTCTAGCGCACGGCTCACTGGCGCACTCCACTTCTAACTAAGGCGGCACTCCACCCAGTGTCGCCTTTTTTCTTGTAAGTTCCCATAAACTCCTATATGCTTTTCATGAAAACGCAAAAAAGGTTAGCCCAATGGATACTACAAAATGGAAAAGCGTCCTTGTACCTATTGAGGTGTACAAAGAGATCAAAGAACACTCTGTTGTTAACGGAAGAACAATTAGTGGGCAGTTAAGGATCATGTTTGATGTTTATTCTAAGAACAGAGATAAACCGCTTGACGTATCCCATAAAATCGCTTACAAATAGCGCAGACATTCTCCAAATGTTTTAATAACCAATCGTTAAAGCCCTTAGTCACATGTCCTGACTGAGGGTTTTTTCTTTTTTACGACCATTACTTGACATTCTCCCATACAATCTATACTCTATGGTTATTGGAACAGGAGATATGTAATGAAAAGATACTGGGTTGAATTTAAAGACTACGATGACAACCATGTCAGTGTGTACATTCACGCTTATAGCGCAAATCAGATACGAGATATGTTGCCCGAATATAACCTCATAGCAGTAGACGAAACTGAATAAACAAAGGAGATATGTAATGAAACCTAAAGACTTTTTAAGCAACTATTACGCTGATTTAGAATACCAGTTCAAACAAAACGGTATTGAGTCCGTTAATTACAACACATCAGGAACTCCGGAGTTTCAAACAGAAGCGGAATGTGTTGCGTATATGGAAGATCTAAAATCCCTCATCGACTACTTTAAATATAGGGAGCAGTAAGAAGATGCCATTTTCAGTAGAAGCAACTCTGGACATAACAGAGGAAGACACGTTTACTTTTAATCCATACCAAAAAATATATCACGATGATGAACAAAGCGGATACGTCACTATACATTTGAGTTGTGACGATCCAGAATTTTGTAGTGAAGTTTGTGTAACCATAGATGTCCCTGCTCTGAAAAGAATGATGAGCAAGTGCGGTTACGTTGTAACTTTAAAACCAGATGATGTAGAAGAGGAGGAGGTTGAGCAAGAGTCATGAACCATTGGCAAGATTATGTAATTTTTGCAATCATAACTGCAATTGTTTTAGTTTGGATAGTCGGCGTTGTTGTCGGCTGGTTTTAAGGGAGAAAGTAATGGAAACTTATACACTAGATATTAAGGGCGGGTTGCCAGTCAAACTAACCGCAGAACATACACTAGGAGACTTAGAAGGTATCGACAAGAAAATGCGTAAACCCCATTGGGGACCGCACCTGTTTCGCTTAAAGAGCGGGGAAATGGTTTTGTATATGGGCCTCATGCATAGCTGTGGTCAAAAAAAGAATTTCTTTGGTAAAATATATATGAACGTTGAAGAT
>JGI24513J20088_1000209_pt1 | contig 9820 bp, 9 predicted proteins | sample LinPmetageLP36_FD_20088 | JGI IMG/M metagenome (IMG submission 20088)
AGTATCTTTAATTCCATTTTTCCACTGAAAAGATCCCTGTGTTGTATGATGCTCTATAATTAAAGAATCATTATAATCTACTTGTTGATATATTTTTGTTAAATTAAATAAAGATTGTTTGCTTTCATCTCTAAACGCATGAGATTCTGTTCTGGGAAATTGTCTATAAAACTCATTTAAAGCATCGGGATCTTGAGTTAAAGAAGCCACTTCATTTTCCCAATAATCTATTGCACCTATATTAATATCTTCACCATCTATACCTATAATAGGCTTAACAGGCGTTTTAAATACAGGCATTCCATACTTATCAATATATCCTTCAAAATTCCATTCCATAGGAACAAATAAACAATACAATCCGCTTTTTGTTTGACCATTTGCATTTCTTTTAGAGGGGAAAGAATCTTCATAAAGATCTTTAAAATTTCTACCACCTTTATCTAACGCATTAGAAGTAGACCCCATCATGCATTTACCAATAACTTTACTACCTAACCTCAAGCAAGTTTTAGTTACCCTCCAGTTGTTTAAAATATTATCAGGCTTTTCCCATTTGCCACTCTCATCATGAAGTAATAATTGTAATTTTTCACCATCATAACTATTGTCTCCAGTGTTTTTCCAGTCAATAGTAGTATCTAATCCTTCGAGTTCATCGTCAGCCAAATGATACATGTTCTTTTTTGTAATTTTAGAAGCAGGAACTCTATATGCTAATTCTGTTTTAGGTTTATCCATACCATCCTGTATGGGTTTAAAAAAGAAAGGGTAATTATTAGATATAGGAACTACTTTGTCGGTAAACATTTTTTTAGCATCAGATCCACTTTTAGATAGTATTCCTATTCTTGAGTCCTTAGTAATAGTAGCTTGATTAACACCCTCACATGAACTCATAAATGAAAATCCTGAACGCCTTATTTTTAAATAGCACATACCAAAACTTCTCTTATCAGCTTTGCAGGCTTCCCAAAATATATAAAAAATCCTATTAGCCTCTCTAAAGTCAGGATTCCCTACATCAATTTTTGTCCACTGCAAATACATATAATGAGTACCTGTTATGTAAGTAGGAGTCCCATTATTCATAAACCAAAAACCCTGCTCTCTTCTGTCAAATTCTTTTTCTATATAGTCTACCCATTGAGATTTAAAGTTATCAGGAGTTTCATGCCACTGAAATATAGATTTTATTCTGCTTAACTCTTTAGCTAAAGGTGCGGGTTGCCAGTATTGATCTTTTTTTTCTTCTGATCTTTTAAAGACTTTTTCAGGAGCCTTAGGTATGCCTATTTTTAATCCATTTATTTCTATAACACTACCTATTTGACCGTCCTTAGATATAACAACTATGTCATATTTTTCATTATAACCATACAACCAAGACCTGCCTCTGTTTTTATTAGACAAAACAGATTTAGGGATAACTCCTTTTAGTTCTTTATATAATTTATTTTGATCTTGACTCTGCAAATCCTTTAGGAATATTAGTTTTCTTTTCGGTAAAATTACCATCCAACATCGCTCTCTCTTCTTCTATACGTTTTAATATTTCAAATGCATCCATAATACAAAGTTTTTTTGTAGCTGCTGCATTTTTTAATCTGTCTGCGGCTAAAGGATCTTCTGCTTCATATTTTATAATATCCTCTTTAGCTACTTTAATTAATTGCCTAACTGCTTTTTCTCCAGCTTTTATTATTTCTAATTTAATCTCTTTGCTATCCATTTTTTATATTAAGGTTCTATTTTTTCCCATAATTCACTTAAATTATCGGCACTAAAAGTAGAGTTAAAAGTCAATGTTTTTGCATACTTCCAAAAAGGTGTATTATACTTAGATCCAAATTGATAATGCAACAATAAAAACGATTCAATCCTATGCATTAGTGCTTTAACCTTACTATTACTTTCTTTGGCATTAACCCCGTTAAAAATAGTTTTTTTAGCCTCGATACATAATTGATGATAAAAATTAAGAGAGGTTGCCTCTAAAGGCTCTATAAATCCATACGCATTACCTTGCAATATAGTTCTTTCTCCTACAAACATATTTTTAGCTACATAATTCTCAAACGGAAGTTCGTTATTAATTTTCACTATACCAAACCTACTCATAAAATCTTCTCTTGCTTCTTCAGTAGATGTTATTTTACTATTATAAAGATATCCATACGATATAGTATCCTTGTTGGGTATAACAAATGTCCACCCATTAGGGGTAGCCACTGCTTGGGTGTATGTTAAATCCCTATCTTTTCCTTGTTTATAGTTAGCAGCAAGAAGCACAGCATTTATAGGACTACTTATTTTCTCATAGTTATTTTTATCCCTATTACCCTTTCCTCTACAGTCAAATATAAAATCAGCATCTATTTCACTCTCAGGATTTTTAATGTTTTTTTCTTTTACATTAAATAACCCAGATTCTAAAACTGCTTTAGATAATTTATTGGGAGTAAAATGTACTGCAGCTTGATGCATCGCAAAAGAATGAAAAATTTCTTTTTTATTTTTTTCCCACCCTTTATATAATATACCCATCTTAATAGTTCCATCAATAACATTTTTATCATACCAATTCAAATTCAAAGTATCATACAACAGCTCAGTAAAAGAAGGCAATGAACCTTGCCCAACTTTTTCTATAGGGTAATTATTCGAGTCATGATATATAGTGATATCACTTTTAGAAGAACTACATTCTGTCTTTGATAATTCTAATGCGGTTATACATCCAGCATTACCTGCCCCTATAATGGCAATTCTTTTCATTTAATGTTTTTATATTTATAAAATATAACATATACTTCTCTTCCCTCCTTCCAAGATTTATTAGGATATTTACTGTGAAAATAATTAGCAGGATATGATACTAATCTGTTTTGCTCATAACCCGCTACAGAAACTAATCTCCACATATCTAATTCTTCAGAGTCCACTTCTATTAATCTATTGTATTCTTTATCTGTTATATGATCAGGAAGATTTTTTCCGTAAACTTCATGCTCCCAAAAAGCTGTTCCATGAAGCTCCTCTACTTTTCTATTAGACATATAAAGAACAGCAGCTCTATCAGGTTTTTTACCATCTATGTTTAAATCTGAATGTATACGCCATTTATTATCAAGATCTTCATTTGAAACTCTAAAAAAACTTAATATATTTTCAACAGGCTTCCCTTCTATCATTCCTAATTTTCTTAAAACATAATCGTCAAAAGTTGTGGGTGATTCTTGAATGTAAAAATTTTTATCTCCTGCTGTATGTTTTATAAACTCTCCTTTTTTTAAATATTTTTCAGCTATTTTAAATAAATCTTTATCTATAAAATTATCTATAATATGTATCATAATGTCATAGTTATATTGTTTGTAAACATTCGGTACAATTTTTCTCCCTCAATATTAAAAGGATAATCGCTGTCAGGAGTGTAAGATATTTTATCCCCTTCTTGTACTCCTAAATCTAACAATTCTTGATTAATATATTTTACAATACCAAACAAAGGCTCTTCACTTCCTCCTTTAAAAATATACGAATCTTCTAACTCAATAGGTTTTATAAAACAATATTTACCCCAAGCTTTCCATTTGTCTTTATTTTTATACATAAAAAATTGATCATAATCTACTAAAAACAAATTATCTTTTAAATGACTCCTGCCGCTTTTTCTACGACCTTGCATGTCATTATAAAATTTAAAAACATTATGATGAACCAATAACGTATCTCCTTTTTTAACATGCCCGTTATAACCTATAGGAGTTTCTATTACTGTTGCAAAACGATTAGAGGCTGTATGGTCTTCCTCAGAAACACTGGTAATAAATTTTACTCCAGATATTTCTTTAAGGTTATCGTATCGCCTATCATTGACAGGGGTTACAATAAAAGAGTCAGGCGACCTCACTAAAAGTTTATATTATATTCTAATGATATAGGAAGAGTACTGAGAAATTCTTTCCACATATATATTTCATCACCTCTTTGAATCCATATTTTATAAGAAAGACTGTCTCCTTGAATAAGATGTATTTTATGAGAACCTCCTAATACTTCTTGACCTACTATATAGTGCATAGCTCCAGACTTATAGTCTGAGCCGATTGATATTTTTCTAATGTCCATTTCATTTTATTTTATTTTATTTAATTTTAAAGTATTGCTGTCTGATACTTCATGGTTAAATCAAACCACAGATCAGCACTATTTTGGGTTTGTCCGCTTGCAAGAGGATCAAATTTATAAGTTAAAATAAGACCATCTCCTGGATCAAGTTTTTGTCCGTCAGTAGCAACACCCCAATCCATATCTTGACATTGTATAACACCATCATCATTAATAGGCATAGGGCCTCCAGTAACGGTAAATTTAAACTCTCCTACTTTTGTAGCGTTTGTAAGTGTGCAATAATTATTTACATGCCATAATTCAAAAACATGGGCTATTGGATTTGATTGAGTTGCACCATTACTGTGATAAGTACATATTCCTGTTGCTGCGGTAATCATATTTTCTTCTGTCCCTGGTTTTGAAAATTGCAGGCTTGGCTGTTGAAGTATCTGACCAGAACCGTATTGCAATGAAGTCCATGTGGTTGCAGCTGTTGCTGGAGAGGAGTTTGTAAATTGATAAAAACGAGTTATATTAACATCATTAGTTCCTAACCCACCGCTTTCAGGACTTCTGGCAACCCAATATTGATTAGCCTGATACTTTTGCTCTGCTACAGAGAACCTTTCTCTTATCATTGAGGTTGCTGCAGTTGTTTGCCAAGTTCCATCAGCTGCTAACATGTGGATTCTTTCTGCTGAAGCTGGTACTGCAGCAGAACTTGGAACATTCCCAACATTAACTCCTCCAGCAAATACATTAGGAGTCAGAAAAGCTGTAGTACCAACAATACTTACTTCTAAAGAATCATTTAACCCTGTAGATGTTCCTGTTGCTGAAAGTTGTACATTTGTAATTCCTCCTCCCGTACCATTACTTATAGTGGTAATTTGACCTTCAGAATTTACAGTAATATCAGAATTAGTATAAGAACCAGGAGTTACGCCAGTTGGAACTATTGTTCCTAATATTGCTATACTTGTTCCAGCAGATGTTACCGAAAAACTTAATCCTCCAGAAGCATTTGTTCCTACAATACCAACGTTATCCCCGTTATCTACAGTACCTCCACCACCAGTATTACCCGCTAATATAAAGCTTGTTAATGTTCCTGTTGGAGCACTCCAGTTTCCTGATCCGTCTAAATATAAGGTAGCTGTTCCTCCTGAACCTGTAGGAACATAACCTACATTAGTCCCTCCATTATATTGATGAGGCGTCCATGTTATAGCGCCTGTTGTTGTATTTTGTGAAATAGGTGCTCCTGTAGAATTCGTGCCCGACTGTATTGTTACAGAAGTTACTCCTGCCGCAGTTTGAGAAATCCAGTTTCCAGTACCATCAAGGACAGTACCAGCTGTACCTCCTAATGGCACGTACCCTACATTAGATCCTCCAGCATAAGAATGAGATACAAGTGAAATATTATTAGCAGCTATTGTAGCGGTTAAAGGAGTACCTGTAGAAACTGCTGTACTAACTGATTCCGTAAGAACTGCAGTAGTATCAAGAGTTACATCAAAAGAATTAGCGATACTTACTGTCATTCCAGTACCACCAATAAACTTTACAATTGTTCCATTAGTTACTAATCCTGATGATACAGCACCACCTGCTATAAACCATTCGTAAGAAGAAGAAGATGGGGTAGACCATGTACCGTCTCCCTCTAAGTATGTGCCTGCAGTACCATTTGCTGGTACATGCCCTACAAATCCACCACCAGCATAAACATGAGACGAGAGTAATATATCATTAGGGTTTACAACTACCGAAATTGCAGCGCCTGTTGAAATATTTCCATTTCCAGCTATAAATCCTTTCCAATTTCCGTCTCCACCTAAAACATTAGCTGATGTTCCTCCTACAGGAACAAATCCTGTGTTACTACCTCCATTATAAGCGTGAGGAGTAACTAAAACTACTCCTGTTGTTGGAGCTATAGTCATAGAAGGTCCTACTGAAGTTGTTGCTGATTGTAATGTTACTGAAGTTACGCCACCACCACCAGAAGCCCCGTTAGAAGCTGCTGTTATTCTTCCGTATATATCTACAGTAAGATCTGTGTTGGTATAACTACCAGCTGTAACCCCTGAAGCAGTAAGCCCTACTGTAACTGTATCAACCGCAGATGCAGCTGTTCCTATACCCGTTCCTCCCGCAATAGTTAAAGTATTACCATCTGTAATTGTTTGAGATCCACTATCTCCAGCAGCGGTAAAGCTTGTCATTCCCGTACCTCCTGCTGCTGCGGCTATTGTTATATTACTACCCGTATCTGTAAGTGTGATATTAGTTCCCGCTACTAATTTTACTGTATCAACAACTCCAATAGAAGATGTTAATTTTATATCTGAATCTGTTCCATTTTGAACTGAGTCTAAAACATAAGTTGTGTCTGATGGAGGAGACGGATTAGAAGTAACCGATGTAATCTGACCTTGAGCATTTACAGTAAGATCAGTATATGTATATGATCCTGGAACTACCGTTGTATTATCTAAATTAACAGTAACAATATCTATATTAGAAGTTACAGTGCTTAATCCTGTACCGCCAAGAAATTGAACTATATCACTATCATTTACTGTTTGAGTAGGACCAGCGTCAGCACTCAACTGAAAGTTCGTCATTCCTGTAGTAGTATTATTTACCCAAGAAAGAACACCTGCGTTAGATTGTAATATCTGATTAGCACCACCTGTACCATTGGTCACAGCTATAGCTCCAGGGCTAATTGTTGGTGTTGTTATATTAGCAGAACCTGTAAGAAGAATATTTTGCGTTGAAGTATTTCCTGCACTTAAAACCTGATCTAAATTAGGATTTGCAGCTGCATTAGTTGTCCACTCCACGCCCGTTGCTGTAGCTGTTAAATATTGTCCTGGAGTACCAACCGAAGAGTTTGCGCTTATAGTTGTGTTTGACCCTAACACTAAGCTTCCTGTAAGATCAATATTCCCTGTAAGGTTTATATCTTCAGTAGCTGTATCTCCATTAGTTAATACTACTTGTAAAGTTGGCACTACAGAAGACGCTGCATTAACCCACTGAACTCCCGATACAGTAGAACTTAGTATTTGACCAGCTACTCCACATGATCCATTTACATCCTCTAAACAACCATCAAGATCTACATTAGAAGTAAAAGTATTAGTTCCATTAAACGTATTAGTTCCGTTTGAAACAATATTAGAAGTTGCATCTAAAGTTAAAGGAGATCCTGCTGTTAGGTTTATACCTATACCTATAGCTGTATTACCTACGTTTAAAACTTGTTGTAAACTTGGAGTAGAAGGAGGAGGTAAAGTGCCCCACTCTACACCTGTACCCGCAGTATTTATAGATAGTATTTGTCCAGCCACCCCTGTGTTACCAGAATAATCACTTATTGTTGTTAGTGTTGAAAAGTTTAAAGTAGAAGTATCAGATAAAATAAGATTAGAAGATGCTCCTACATTTATATTAGAACCTGCGCCCGCTATGTTAAGATCAGTGCCCCCAGATAAACTTAACTGCTGACCTGCACCATTCATTATCATTGATAATGATGTTGTGTTTCCGATAGCTAAAGTTTGCTGTATATTTTCTCCACCGCCACCTGGAGATGGAGTTGTCCATGTTGCTAATCCACCGCCACCGCCAGAAGTAAGAACTTGACCAGCAGCACCTGCTGATCCTGTTAGTAGTATTTGGTTTAAATCTATATATCCATTCGGACCAGGGCCACCTGTTAAAACAATACTTTGTGTAGCAAAATTACTTGTATCTAATACTGACTGTAAACCCTGAAGAATTCCAGGGCCACCTGCCCCTATAGAAGCAACTGTAAATGTGACTGTTTTATTATTATTACTAACGTCAGTTCCGATTAGTAAATCATCATCCGCTGGAGTTACCGTAGGATATACTGTGATGTTTTCAATTTTAGCCATATCTTATTTTGTTATATTATTGACATTTCTGTATATTGAACCGTCACTTTTAAAGTACCATCACCCGTTCCGCTTGCAGTATTTCCTACTCCAGTTAAAACTAAATCTTGATTAACAACAGGTAGAGTAACGAGAGTTCCTACAGACCCTGCTATAGAAGTTTGTGATACTGAATTTAAAAACGATCCTGTAAAACTTGCTAATACCCCTCCTGTTGTAGGAGTTGTATAGTTAACTGAAAAAACATCAGCACCATTAAAGGCATAAGCAGTAGTAACAGTATTTAATGTTAACAAAATACTTACAGGAACAATAAAGGTATTAGCAACAGCTGAAGCTGGAACTATTGTAAAGGGAGTTGTAATTAATCCTAAAACTTGTGCTGAAGTTAATTCTAAACTAACTTCTTTAAACCCTACTAATCCTGTGTTTAATGCAGACACCGTACCTAAAAGCATATTTTTGGTAGACCCATCATAAGCGTCAGTGATGATTACCATGTCTCTGGTATTAGCAACGCTCTTTATAGGATACGTTATGGTGTCTTTTATTTTAGCCATTTTCTTTTTCTTCTTCTTTTTGAGTTACTTCTCCTGTCTCTAAGTTTATAATCGAATTCTTACCATGCTTTTCTGCAAGTTCTGCTTCCAGTGTTGAGAATTCACCTCTTAAAGATTCTACCTTTAAACATAGTCCATGTTTTTGAAGTTCTAAATCTCCTAATTGAGTTTTAATAGTGTTAAACTGTGAATTTAACTCTTGTAAATTCTTTAATGTTTTTTCGTCAATCTTGTTTTCCATTTTTATTTGATTTTAGTTAATTATTTCTTAGTGCAAATATAATAAAAGTTATCTAACACATTTTAATTATATGTATTCTAAATTTTCTAATATTTTTTTATTGACATCGTATCCAAATGATAGTAAAATTCGAGGCTCATCACTTTCTGTTTTTACAGTAGAATGCTCATATTTTCCCCCCACACATATCCAGGGTTTATTTTTAGTTACTGGAATAATTTCTTTTACATTATTTTTTTTAATAATTGGTTCTCCTCCTTCTTTTGGTTTGCTAATCAATACATTTAAGCGAGTAGTGTATTCGTCTAAATTATCTGTAGTATCGGTGTGCCACTTACACTTATATCCTTTTTCAGAATACACCATCATTATGCCTGACTCAGCATACTTTTTTGAAGGAATTTTATAAGTATTAATTAATTCCTCTTCAATGTGTTTTAAATCATTATAAGGAAATGAGTGAGCGGTTAAAAGTTCTTTTAAGTCTTGACTTTGTAAATCCCTAAGACCAAACACCACTCCCTTATGTCCTCTTGGTGATTGTTTCTGAGATCTTATTAAATCTATGTTTTTTAAAATCCAAGATTTAAGTCTTTGTGATGATTCTTGATTAATCATTTGTTTTGCTTACTGCTTCCTCCAAAGAAAAAGTCAACTATAGTGTTTACTTTAGCTGACATTGCTCCAAATACCGTAGATATAAAACCTATCTCATATTCAGATAAAACAACTTCGTGCAGAACGAAGTATTTAAACATAGTGTATGTAAGTAGAAAATAAGCTATAGTAAATAGACCAGCTAATATTTTCTGAATGAAAGCATCGTCTTTGTATAATGATCTTGCGTCTTTACGATCTTCTACTTCTTTATTGAAAGCCTCTCTTTCGGCATCCAACATTATTTTTTTTATAGCAAGTTTAGCTTGATCACGCTCTTCATCTGTTGTAATGATTTCATCTAATAT
>JGI24513J20088_1000211_pt1 | contig 9775 bp, 10 predicted proteins | sample LinPmetageLP36_FD_20088 | JGI IMG/M metagenome (IMG submission 20088)
CCACCTGTTTCTACAGATATTGCTGTTTCGCCTGCTGCTACTGCTGCTGTTGCTGCCATGTTTGCATGGTCAGAAACTACTGCTGGTTGNTGTAATAGTTTACCTGCTGTTACCGCAGTTCCACCAATTCCGACATAACGATAAACATTATTGCCGTAATACAATTTAGTTCCTAATTCAAATAATGCAGTTGCACTTTCTGTATAAGGGTTTGCTACAACTCCATTAGAACCATTTTTACCGAATACTACATCGGTAGGTCCATAACCTGTTGCTGCTTCGTACTGTAACCAAGCACCTATTTTAGTATGGATTGAACCATTAGTTACTATATTACCACTTGAGTCTACATCAGTAATATCAGTTACTGCACCTGTTGTTGAATTTACTGAGATAATCTCAAATCCGTTTTCGGACCTAACTGGTCCATTAAATGTTGTGTTAGCCATGCTTTTCTCCTGAAAGAAATAATCTATCATCTTGGCAAAGTCTGCTAGGGCAGTTGATAGACTGATTAATAAAATTACCTAGATTTATAATATACCATAAAAAAAAGGGGGAACAAAAGCTCCCCCTTTAAAGTTCTTACGAACTACCTGGTGAGCCGTAAATACCAAGTGGGTCTGATACTCCAAAAGAATATCTTTCCCTAGCTTTGTATCTAACATTACCAGTATCAAAGTCTCCATCCATAGATGTAGTCATTGGACTTCTAACGAAGTGCTTCATGCCGTCTGGAACATCTGTTGTGATGAAGAAAGCATTAGTATCAGTTAAATAATGATTAACTGAATAGCCTTCTGGAATCACTCCATTTGTTTTGACTGCATTGATATCGTTATCAGCCGTACCTACTCTGTAGTCACTTTGCAAAAGTCTAGTAGCAACAAACTGTAAGTCTGAAGGTACTATTAACTTTTTAGGTCTAGCAGCAATTTTCAAACCTCTTTCGTCAGTATATTTGCCGATTTGAATGATTGCATCTTCTAGAGATGTTTCATTTAAATCTGCACCGACTGAAGGTCTGTTGCTGTTAGTTCCACCATTTACAAGTGGGTGAGAGGTGCTAAATAAAGCAACCCCATCGCCTGATGTAAACGCTGTACTAAACCCATTGTTAAGCGGATTACACGCTTTAACTTGCTTAGTGTACGCCATCGCTCTAGCTAGTGCTTTGGTATATCTTCCAGAAAGAGATACATAGAGGTTATCCTCCATCGCTTCTTCTGTAATTGAATATCCCATTGCAATAGTTTCGTGTGTGTAACGAGCTACGAAAGACTCTTGTGCATTATCATAAGTGATAGCTGAACCTTCATCTTTTACTGGAGCTGCTCCGAAACCTGATAACTTTAATTCTTCCTCGAAACTTCTCTCGGAATTTTCAGTTACATAAATTTCTTCATGCTCATTTTCGTATGTCCCGTATTCTTCACCGAATAACGCATTTAGTCCTGGTAGGAGTTGTTTTAACTCATTAGCTCTTGAAATAGCTGCCATAATATTACTCCTTAACCTATACCAGTTGTATTAAGCAACTGATGTCCGACATTAAACATAACTAGTACATCAGTATACGTATCGCCAATAGCACTATCAGGTCCGTCAACAAAGTCAACGAGTTTTAGTGGTAGTGTGGCGGTAGTAGCTGCTGTACTCCCATCAACTGCGTTTTTACTAGTACCTATTGTTGTAGTTCCTGCAGTTTGAACAATAGCGAAATTTTTACCTAGGTCATCCTGGGTTAAAGCTTCGTCTGATTGCATTTGCATTAGTACGAAAGGGTCTGTAGCAACATACGCAACAATATCATCCGCAGCTACTGAAGCTGGGTAATATTGATTTGGTGTGAATTGACCTGTAGTAGGGTCGGTATAAGCACAACCAAGAAAAACACCAATAGGTGTACAAGCTGTAGTACCAGTATCTTTTTGGATAGTGGTATTTGGATTGTCATCACCCCATTTTACTAAATCGCCATAGAATATGCTTGTAGCATACGCATTTTTGATTTTGTAATGAGTAACTTTTCCTTGATAAGGGCTTCCAACGACAGTACCGACAGGCTTTGCTCCGAATGGAGTTGCACTTGTGGACATAATTGTCTCCTTATTTTAAATTAATTATTAGAAATTCTTTATGAATCTCTACCAAAAGAGGTCTTCGACTTGCGTTCAAACACTTGTTTGGTCGCCATTCGATTATCCTGGTCTTTAAAATACACATTGTCTACAGAATCCACTTGTGATTGAGCAAGTTCATTGAAGTGCTTGTCTCTCGCTGCGGCTCTATCTGCAGGCATTTTGCATAATAATTGTCCACCAATTTCGACATTACCTTTTGTAGCCCATTCTGAGCCATGGTCCATCATATGAATTTGTAATTCTGGATGGTCTTCCAATCTGCAAGGTTGCCACCCCTCACGAAACCTTCTAGATACATTAGGGTTATCAGAGTTTCCAACTAAGGATGTTCTGATATACCTAAATACCCAGCCTGTCTGTGGGTCTGGTGTCGGTAAATTAGCAGAGTTTTCCCAGCTCTGTGGATGCTGAGTAGCCTCTCGGCTTTCGGTCTCTCTAGGAGTACGCTCTTGGTTTTCAGGAGTATCAGCAGAAACTGCCTCCACTTTATTAGTAGTATTTTTTTCTTCTGACATATTAAGCCTCCCTTAATAATTGATTTGCATACTGCTCAGGACTAATACCAAGTTGGCGAGCTAGCTTAACTTGAGTCTGAGTCAGACGGATTTGCGTGGGTTTTTTGTTTCCGCTATCCCTCGTTGCGGATGCGACAACTGTTGAAGGCTGTCGTTTTGGTGAATTATTCTCTTGAAGCATTTCTGTTTCATTTGAATTAGTTACACCGAAAAAAGTTGGAAATTGTTGTCTCATAGCGACATCAACTTCTTTATAATATTGTGTAGTCTTAGCAGCAGGGTCTATTCCCTTAGCTTGCAAAGATTGGTCTACATACATTGCAAAAGATGTCATTTCTTTATGTACTGGTTCACTACCCATAAACCATGGATTTTTTTGTGACCATTGTTGCATCTCAGGGTCAAGCTGTTGTTGCTGTTGTTGAACAGGTGCTTGTACTGGCATTGTGCTTGCAATTTGATTCTGAACTTGTGCAGCCATTGAAGAAGCTTGTTGTTCTGCAAGAGTAGCTTTTGACAGTAACTCTTGTGCCTTTGTCATGTCATCAGCATTGCCTTCTTCGTATGCTTTCTTAAAAGATTCTTGAGCATTTTGTTTTGCCCATAAAGCATTGTTATATGCTTGTTTATTTAAAACTTCTCCGCCTTGGTCAACCATAGCTTGTAGCTTTTGATTTTCAGACATTAAGTTTTGTAAGCGTGTTATTGCTTCTTTTGATTCTCTAGCAGCAGCTTCTTTAGCTCTGCGTTCTTCATGATACTCATATTTGATTTTTGCTATTCTGTCTGCAGCTCTTTTACTGTAGTCAGCAATCTCTTTATCAACTACCTCATCATCTACTTCAGGAGAAGTATCTTCCGCTTTCTTTGCTCTGCGGTCTTCTACTGGCGTATCATTTACTACTTCAACATCATCAATTACTTCGACTTCTAAGCCTTCAGGTATTTGATTGTTTATTTCTGTAGTTTTACCAAAAAACTTATCTTCCTGCGTTTGAGGTATAGTTTCTTGTATATTAGGTTCTTCGTTAATTATTTCTGTATTACTCATGCTCTAACTACTCCTGTAGGGTCATCTACTACTGCTTCCACAGTATCATCGTTAATTAAACGAAACTCTTGCCCATACATTTTCATGCGAGTGCCTGAATAAGCTCTGAAAACAACCCAGTCACCTTCTTTACACCAAGGTCCACTTGGAAACCTTTTAGTGTCGTTATAGCACTCTGGTCCTAATTTTAAGACATAGCCACAAATATTGCTGACTTCTTCGTCTTGTATAGTAGAGGTTGCTTTAATTATTCCACCTTTAGATTTTTCATCAGCTTTAGGCATAGCTATTAGAATCTTCCAACCTTTAGGTAAAGGTAGTTGACTTCTAGCTTCCTTGCTCAATTCAGGTGTTTTAACACTTTCTGGCTTAGGTACTTTTTTGTCTTTTTCACTCATATATGTTGCACGACTTTAGGAGTCGAGTTCCTATGTTTCCAAGTTTCTTTGGATATAATCCAAAAGTTCTCGTTCTGCAAGGGCTAAACCCTCGACAATACCAGCCATTTTTTGATACTCGGAGAAGTCTTTACAAGCTCCTGTACTCATATGGTCAGCATGTTCATTCATCAAACCACGCAACTTTAACTTCAGATGTTCTGAGAGTGATAGCTGTGTGATATCATTTTCCATTCTGTTTACTATCTTCTAGCATATCTTTTGCTATGTCAATACCTTTAACAAAATCTTCTCTTGCAGACTTACTTTGTAATTGNTTGGCTTTAAGTAAATCACTAGCTGTTTTTTGTCCTATCTGTGCACCAGCAATTTCAGTTTGTGCTGCAATTCTTTCTCTTTCTATAGCATCTCTATTGGCTGCTTTAGAAGCATCTAGTTGTAATCTAGCTTGACCTTCTTGTGCTCTACGCATTGCTTCTTGTTCTTTAATAGCTACTTCTTTTTCTTTAGCCATTATGAGTGGGTCTTGCTGTTGCTGTTCTATTCTTTCTTGTTCTGCTCTCTGCTGAGATGTACCAAGAACTCGTTTAGCTGCTTCTGCTACTAAACTAGAAATTCGTTTTTCTACATCTGCTGGTAGTGGTTCACCTTCAGGTGGTAACTCAACTCCCATTTCAGCTTCAATTTCTTTTCTGTATTTCATTGTTAAATGTTCATTAACATAAGCTGACGCTGAAGCTAGAATACTTTGAGCATTAGGACTTTTCTCTAATGTACTCATTATCTCTGGATTTTCTTGAGCTGATGCTATTACTGCTATATGTGCTTCATGGTCTTGTTGTATGTAAGCTTTAACAGGTTTTCCATTAATTAAGTTTTGTACTGCAGTAATTGGGTCAACTGGTTTGACATCATCTGTATCTGGAATAATATCATTTACATCATTAATGCCTAATACTCCAAGCATCTGTCTATGTAATTCAGGCATGTTATACATATCAGGAGATGTCTGTGCTAATTGCATAGCAGCTTGATATTGCATTATTCTTTGAGCCATTGTTGCTGCATTAGGGTCTGATACAGGTAATACATCTACTCTGTTATCAAAGTCTTCAGCTTTTATAAATTCTTCTTCATCTGTTTCATATGGGTAAGCAGGGTCTGTAAAGTCTCTTACAATGCCAACCAATATATCAAATTCTTTTTTCATTGCTGCATGAAGCCTAGCTTGAACAGCACTCATAACTTTTTGGTTTCTTTCCATTAAAGCTAGGGTAGTTCCTACAGGTGCTTGATTGTTCATGTCAGATATCTTCATATCAGATATGCTAGCAAAACGCCTGCCTTCTTCTACTATGTTTTGTAATAGCTGATACAAAGTTCCTGAAGGTTCTTTGTAAGGTAAGAATGTAATGTTATCTCTGATAGCTCCACCAGGAACATCAACATCTCTAAACTCACCAGGCATTATAGGAGTATCATCTCCTTTAATTCTTAATCCTCTAGCTTTCAAACCACCAGGCAGATTGCTCAAAGTACCTGCATCTACTAATTGTCTTAGTATAGATGTAGCTGATTTAGCTAATCCACCAACCATATGTATTAAACCAAACCCATAGAATCCTAATCCTGGTAGGTATTGATAATGAACAAAGTGCATCCTTCTTAATTTTTTAGGGTCATCTTCAAAGTAGTTCCTACGAATACTTAAAATCTTACCGCTTGGATAATCTATTGTTACAACATAAGGTATGGCTATACCTGTTTCTTCGCCTTCTTCATTAGTATCTTCAAACCCTTCTAGGTCTAAATCTACTTGCATTTCTAAAATAGTGTGTGTGTTATCAAAGTTATAAGTGGCTGCTTCACCAGTTATTTCATTGTATTTTTTGTTTATATCACTAGTATTGTCAGACCCATCAGGTATATCTATATCTCTATAGAAACCATTTACTTGCATTTTTCTAACTGAGTTAGAAGACTTACGCATTACATGGGTAGCTCTTTCACAAGTTTCTAAATCACTTGCACCATAATTAACTACAACATCTTCTGCTGGTACAAATATAGAACTAGGTCTATCTAAGCTTGGGTCAAAGTAAACTTTACGAAAGGCAGAACCTGCCAAAGGTAAAGAAAATAACATCTTTTCAGTTTCTGTTCTGTACTCAGACATTTCATGAATAAGAAGATAGTTTAAATAATCTTCTACTCTTTTTGATTGTTTTTCTTTTTCGCCAGTAACTTTACCTACAATCTTTGTTCTTACTGGTCCTTGTGCTGGAAACATTTCAGTAATAGATTGTGATTGGAAACGAATAACTGCTTCACTTAACATTGGATGAAACACACCACAAGCTCCTGCCCAAGGTGTAGTTCTTTCTTCTATCTTTAAACCTAACTGGTCTAAACCTTTTGTATAAGTTTCTTCCCATTCAGAGCGTGATTCTCTGTCTCCGTTATAAGCAGAGATTAATTCATTGCCTAAAGAATTAAGGTCATCGTCATCTATGAACTCAGCTAAGTTTGAGTCAAAGTCTTCATCGCCTGTTTCTTTAGCATTAGGTTCAAAATCAATAATCATGCCACCATCATCAGTCTCGATAGCAACTGATTCTGGGTTTTCTATAGCTACAGTTAATTCTTCTTCAGTATCTTGTTCTATTGTTCCGTCAACTGGAGTAGCTTGTCTTCTTTCTATTGCCATTTAAAATCCTAATAATAATTTGCAGTTCGGTTATTTTCCAAAGGCTCATCTTCTTCATCTGAGTACAACGGAATAAAACCACCTTGTCTGAATCTTAACAGAGCTTGCGTGGTGCTATCAACTAAATCGTCATGTTCCATGTTAGGAAAACCAGCAAATTGTTCTATAACTTCTTCTGCCCATCTAGTTGCTGGAGCATAAACAACACCTGAAGCAAACAAATCAGATACCGCATTAACTCTGGATATTTTATCATTTCCACGACTAGGTGTATATTCTTGCACTAAGATACCCATTGCTCTTAATTCAAAGATTAATGGCATACCAGCAGCCTTAGCCTCTACAATGCAAGCATCAGGCGAATAAGCTCTATACTTCTCTAAAGCCATCTTCTTTAAGTCAGGGAACTCTAAACGCTCCTGATAAGCATCTAATAAGATAACATTAGGAGAAATCATTCCATCGTCATCTTCTTTGTAGAAAACTCCCCAAGTAGTACAAGCTGAAAAGTCGGCACGCTGATTCTTCATGAACGCTGTGTCCCATGATTGAATAACAAACTCACAGTCAGGTGGTTCTCTACCTTCCCATGATTGCCACCATTCTCTTTTAACTAATGCACCTTCTTCAGAAGTAGGGTCTTGCTGATACTGAGCCATCCATTTACTGTTTGGCAGTTCAGCCTTAAGAGCCTGTAATTCTTCCATCTTCCAGAACTCAGCCCATAAAGGGTTTCCAGAAGGCATTATTGCTGGAAGCTCTATCACTTCCCATTGGTCTGCACCGCCACGCTTTATACTTGCGTCAACAACTTGACCTGTTAAATCTTTATTGTGCCATCTTGTCATCACAACAACGATAGAGCCATTAGGCTGTAAACGCTGTCTTGGACCAGATGTATACCATTCATAGGTTCTATTAAAAACATTTATGTCAGAACTAGCACCTTCTTGTTCTGAATGGGGGTCATCAATGATTAGGAGGTCAGCACCTTTACCAGTAACCGCACCACCTACACCAATCGCAAAGTAATCTCCGCCCTGGTTTGTATTCCAACGACCAGCAGCTTTACTATCTGATTGTAAACTGACATTAGGAAACACTTTCTTATAGTCTGCACTATTAACTAAGTTCCTAACCTTCCTACCAAAGCCAACCGCTAGTTCAGCAGTATGGGCAGTCTGGATTATCTTCTTGTCAGGGTTCTTACCTAAGAACCAAGCAGGAAGCAAATAAGAAGCGAACTCACTCTTAGTATGTCGTGGTGGCATATTGATGATTAAACGCTTTAAATCACCCTTAGCGACTCTCTCAAACGCATCAGCCATAATCTCATGGTGTTTACCATGTATAAAAGCAGACCACATCTCACCAACAAAGCACATAAAGTCTTCATGGCATTTTTCTCTGTCTTTGGCTGATTCTAATTCTTCTAATAAAGACAGTAATTCTTTCTTCTGGTCAGAAGATAAGTTCTTTACGCCTTTCAAAACATTCTTATTCATTATTTTTGAGTGCTTTTCTCCATAGAACAAAGAAAAGTAATATTAAGGCTGGTTGAAGTATTACAAATATAACTATATTAGCTAGGGCATAGCCCATACCTGTTACATCTCCAATTACTTGCAAGATATAAACACAGATATCAAAGAACCATCCTATAAATTCATTCATACATAAAGCTCCATATTAAGTATATACCTAATATCTGTAAACCAAATAAAAAAACCTTAGTAAGTACCTATTGGTTGGCACTTATTAAGTGAATACTGGATATATGGTATGTACTAGGTATAGAAACTACAAGATTTTAACATAATGCACCCCCTTCACATAAAAAGCAACCCCTAAATGAAAATAAATTGGGGTGGGGTCTAGGATTCCTACCCAATTTCCTACGAAAACAGGGGTAAGCGGTGAAAAAAGCTAGCATTTTGCTATAAAATAGGGGGGGTACTGTAAAAATAGGTGATATAATGTGCATAACACTATGTATATATGATAGTCAGGTAACTGTCTGTATATATGGGTGTGGGGGGGTCGTTATTGGGGTCTGATTCTCTATATAAAAAGGGGGGGTCTAGCTTGGGTCTGCTTCATTCAGTAGGCTCATAATCTTAGCTTCTATCTCCTCCTCTATGTCTACACTATGTCTGCTCTCCTTCACTTCAATGGTGTCGCTAAAGAGTCCGCATGTCTTACCTAGTAGTTCCAATGACCTGACTCGTGTACTGTCGCTGTCTGCTTCCTTAGACTCTCTCATAAGCTGTTCAAGAACATAACTCCTCGTTCGTATGGAAGAAGCAACTGTAGACTCCTCTTTACGCTCTAATCCCCTCCTAACTGCTAGGGATATCTTAGGGTTCGCCATAAGCTTACTGCAATCAACATGAGCATGCTTAGGTATACCGCCTGTCTTGGTTCTAGCTACATCGTAGGTTTGCATATAGCAATCAATCTGACTGCCTAACTTACCCTTCACTATCTCCCTGACAAATGCCCTCTGCTTTATCGTCAAGTCCTCGTCATTCCTGATTAGTTTTAGCTTGGTTTTTTCTTTGTCTTGGTCGCTCATGATTTACTCCTAATTGGTCTATAAATATTATCTACTAGTCCGCCTGTATTTGTAATGCTCTCATTCTGCTTGCTCATAAGATGTGTACTGATTTGCGATATGGTGTGCTTTCGATTACACTATGGACATGACAACGAATACAGGACAATTTATCGAACAGACATAAACAACAGCCCTTGGCTCATTACTAGGCTAGACGATTGGTTTAGTATTGAGAGTTGACTGGGGAGGAGGTCTCAAGAATTGCCTCTTTAACTCACAATATATGCGTACCTGATGACTAGCTGAATGAGAAGCTACGAGGCGTTAACGATAATTTGACCGCTCAGACTGTCCTCCAACAGTCCATGAATTAACATGCTGATGAGAATCCTAATTATGGGGT
>JGI24513J20088_1000213_pt1 | contig 9713 bp, 2 predicted proteins | sample LinPmetageLP36_FD_20088 | JGI IMG/M metagenome (IMG submission 20088)
AGCGAGCTCTGAGGAGTCCTCTTGAGGTTTTCCAGCACCAAGTATAGTTGCGTTACGTACAGCGGCGGCTTGATTCTCTGGACTCATTATACTAGGAGCCTTAACATCTTGCATTTGCTGCCTAATTGCATCAGACTCAGCACCAAAACGTTCAATATCACTCTCTGCCTGTTTCTGACCTATAGCGCCTGAGATAGCGTCTATTCCACCAGCTACCCCTGATATTATACCTTGTTGACGTCTTTGTTTAGCCAAAACCTCAGGGTCTATCTGAGACTGAAGACCTCTATTGATTAGGCTCATAAAATCTATTTGACCACCGTTGTTGTATTTTATTTTCCTCATAGTGTTACAAATTTAGTGATTTTATCCCAAACTACCATCAAGCTTAGTCTTTTCATAATCCACATTGATTGCGAACAGTTCAAATGGTTGAGATGCGTTATTTAAAGTAAGGTTAACTCCAGCATATGGACCCCTCATAATGTCTCCGTTTACGGTGGAGTCGGTTAGTATGTATACAGCAAGGTCACCACTGACTGAACCACCAAGCCCTACACCTGGCTGGGTAAACTCAAGCATTAAACTTTCAGACGGATTAGCTCCACCAGCTGCAGCTGTAAAATCTGGTTGCACTCTAATTGTGTTATATTCCGCATTATACCCTGTTATATATATGCCTGGTTCAGTGTTAGACCCCGTTGAACTTAACGCTGGAAAATTATTGTTAGAATCTAACTGCGTAGAAGCACCATAAGCATCTAGAGTCTGTAAAGCACTACCAAACAAAGCTATTTGAGGGTTATTGGTTGAGCCAAAATCTACAGAGATTTGCGATCCACCCACTAAGGGGACTTCATATGAACCATCCTCATAAATCCACGGATAACTTAACGCTCCTGTAAAGCTACCAGGGTCAGGGTAATACCCCTCACCAAGTCCTGTTGCAGCTGAAGCTTCAGATGGAACTAAATGAATCCTCCTTATACTCCCTACAAAAACTATATGTGATGTGGAGTTTATCCTAGATCTAGGCATTGCGTTATATTGGTTACCCTCTTTCTCGGTAAACGCAGTGAAGTTACCCTCTTGCAGAGCCGTCATTCCTCTATCTTTATTTGTATACACCGATCCTGTCCAATTTGTAGTGTTACTTTCTATAGATAGAGATTTAAAAATCTTAACAGCCGATGGGTTGTTGTTAGACACCACCTCTAAAGACGATGGGTAGTCTTGATCGTAGAAGCGGTTGTATATATTGTTTACATCATGCTTCCATGCCATATTGTTAGAAAACATACCTGTAAGGTTGCTAGACATGAAATCGTTACTCATGGTCATATAACACGTAGGGGCAAAGGAATACCTTGTCTTCCATACGTTTGCTTTTGTCGAAAAAGCTACAGTTGTTCCGTTATATAACATGATTAATAATTTTCTTTGTCTTCTTCTTTATTTTTTTTCCTTCTTTCTGTTACCCTTGCTCTAATGGCAGGTTTTACGACATCATTTTTAATAGGCTTAACAGGCCCACCTGGAGGCGGTTCACCACCTTCAGTACAATCATACGGAAGGCCAGGGAGTATATAGATAAGGTCGGATGCGCTTATATACTCATTTTCGTAAATATCAGGATAAAAACAAGTAGCCTGTATTGCAGTTATCTCATTATTGTTAATTTGATCAAATATAGTGTGAGACGCATGTGTAAGAGATTGCCCTGTTATCATACCTAAAGTAGGTGACATAAAGAAGTTGTCAATCAACATGGGGTAGTCACATGGGTTTCCAGTGTACGGGCATGGGTTTTGATTGCAAAAAAGTGTATTGTTAACTGTAATTGGTGCGTTTTCTTGCCCTAAAATTACATCTGTTGTTAACGCTATAAATTGATCAGCAGCAAACAAATCAAACACCCCGTTGTTGTTTACATCGGGAAACAAACACGTTGCCAAAAGTTGGGTTAGTTCTCCTGCATTTATCATTGCAAAGACTTCTTGCGCTGCCGCATTTATAGAATCAAAGTCTATAATTCCCTGATCATTAATTATTAAAGGATAGTCGCATGGGTTGTTGTCGTATGCACAAGGCTGAGGACAAACAGAAGTAACCGCTGCTTGTCCATTTGCGTTTAAATCATTTGGTCCCCAAACGTTTTGCATAGAGTAAGCACGCCAAGCCTGTGCGGCCCAGTTATCACTTCCACTGTATCCTTGTGGTGCAGCTACTAACCATTCAATACCCTGACCTTCGTCATAATCATTAAGATCTAGGTTACCCATTCCGTTGTTATTATTGAAGTATTCAAGCCATTGACTTTGTGTCATTCCTGAAGATGGAGCACCTCCTTGTACAATAGCGCCAGGAAAATTAGGGAAAAGGTATGTTGCTTCGTTTGCCGTTAAAGGGTCTTCTGGATCTTCTATTCGAGCGCATATAATATTATAATATTCCTGAATGGTGCCATTGCCTATTATTCCTGCAGTTGACGCGTTTGATATATAATCCATCATCTCAGGATAATCACAAAAATCCCCAGTAAATAACAGCGGTTCAACTAGCTGTCTAGATTTTGCTACGTTGCTCCCCCCAACTTCCGCACCAAATTCGCTATTACTCCACCCTATATCAGATCTTAAAGAACATGACCTAAGGGTTGTGGGCTTATCTATTGATTTATACACCACAGACACGTTAAGTTTATTATTTCTTTGAACATCTTCGTTTAATCTGGGACCTAATAAATTATCTGGTGGTGGATAAAACGCTCCTAGTAATCCACTAAGCCAACCTTCTGTACCCCAAGGACTAAAAAGATAATTACTTACTGTGTAAGTGTCTAATCTTGGATCATACCCTGAAAGTGCTTCTAATGCTCTGTTTTTTCCTATATCGGAATCGTCAACAGGTCCATTTGGGTCGAAATATCCATTTTCATCATCTGAGCTACCCTCTCCATTTTCATCATTTAGAGATTCTAAATATGCTTGGATTCTATCCCCCTCCATAACAATCCTGTATTCACGGTTGTTATTTAAACTTGTGCTTGTTCCAAAATTTGAAGACAGAAAAAGCCCAGGACCTAAATTAAATAGAGTCTCATAATCATCCCCAGCATATTCAAAAGAACTCGATAGTGGGTCTGAGTATGTTATACTTTCTTCGAGTGCGGGGATGCTTAACGTTATTTCAATAGACTCTCCTTTTTGTATGTGGCTTACATCATTTATAACTAAAGAAAACTGTTTTGGTTGAGGGAGGGGTGAAAGAGGGTGAAGAAATCCAGGACAACATAGCTCAGTGTTAGAACAATCTTGGCCTGGAAAACACCCTTCATAGTCATCCCCTATATATAAATGAGAAAAGTATTGAGGGGTTTCAAATGGCACACCTGACGTCCTGCTAGACGAATTCCAGCTAATATCTACTTCAAAGTCAGGGTCATATTCTGAGTCATCACAAGAAAGAGGCCATAAAATTAATGTAGCATTGAAATCAGCTACGCTTATTACACCATCACCATTAAAATCTGGGAAGATTTGAGAAGCCTGATATTGTGTTATTTCTCCAGATGCAAGCATTGCATTTGCCTCTTCCCATGCAGCCGTTACGCTTTCTATTGTTATATCACCCTCTTCGTCCTTCAACATGTCGTATTCGCAAGGATGACCACTGTAAGGCTCAACATCTGTGTCTTCGTACAGGCAACTTCCATCATCAACAATCGCATTAGGGTTGTAGTTAAGAGCTAAAGGGTCAGTGCATCCTTTACGAACATTTTCAATATATAAACAAGACCCATTATTGTGTGTGGCGTCTGGATTATAGTTAGAAGCTTGTGGATCTGTGCACCCAAGCACTACATCAGATATAATCGGGTCGTCAACAGGTTGATCTGGGAAATCTGGTTCTTTATCTAACCCATAAGTAACTGGGTCTAAAACAGTTACAAGATATTCGTTTTTTACGGGGTCATAACCACCAACCACACGTACATCCTCCCCGTTGAACATAGATTGGTTAATAGCATCTTTAAACAACTCCCTGAAGTACGACGTCATATTGTTCTCGGAAATAACGTTTACACCGTTAACCCCAGACACTCTATAAACCTCACCTAATGACTTGTGTGCAAAGTAAGCGGTGTTGTCTATATTAACAACCGACTCAGGGTTTCCATCAGCCCCTGCCCTACCTGCATAATATTTTGGTGTATTTAAAAACTTGCTAGATGCAATAAGACTTGTCTCACCCTCTACGTCTGAGATAATACTTCTGTCTATGGGTATGTACCCGCATTTATCCTTTTGGATGAAGAAGCAGTTCTCGTTGTGGTTTGCTAAATAGTTTATACCCCCACTCTTGAGGTCTAGGTCTTTATCTATCGGTATGGAGCGATTAAAGGCCGAATAAGACACTTTCCTGGCATCTGTGATATCCCTGTCCGAGTGTATCACGCTAGCCTCTTTATAAGCCTCCTGTGCGTCGTGTTTAATAATGTTAGGGCGACCTATAGAAAGACCGTCTGATTTAAACAAATCTGTCCCAGATGGCGACTCTATATAATAGCTTTTAAAGTTAGATTCCGATGCGTTAAAATCATTTAAATTATAATCAGAGTCTATAATTATGTCTTGATACTCTTGATTACCATTGTCATAATCTCTAAAGTTTACCGCAGCGGATCTAAAATATACGTCCCCTTCGGTTAATAATATCTCGTTAACTTCGTGTAAAAGTTGACCTTCTTCGGTCCTAACTGTCCTATATGTGTCCCCTATCTCATAATACAATCTATCCTCAGGGTCTAACTCCTTGACAGGGGAATATATTTCAATAAGACAATTATCACCCCAGTGGTGTGACGCATCCCTTACATCTTCATATCTAAACCCATGAGCACCGTTATTATTCTTTAATTTAAGAAAAAGCCCTTGCCTATTCTCTGGATATGTTAAAACTCCATCAACAGAAAGCCTTAGCGGGTTTTCTTCAGAGCCGTCTAAAGATACAACACCAGAAACTTCAAAATCGTAATTAGTAGGGTATACCCTTACAGGAACTTCGTCGTTATGAGGGGGTAACATATAAGAAACAACCCTTAACCTGTCCCCGTCTTGTGGGGTATATAAAACCATGCTACCTTCTTGCGACCTTGCACCCCATGCGCTTGAATAAGATATGATATGCCCCTGAAGGTAATTTAAAGATACATAAATCCTAGATGGATCCCCTGAAGTAGAGTTTCCTGTTGCAACAAAAGCACCACCCGAAGAGTATTGTATAAAGTCCGATACAGTTGTATTTTTAGAATATACTATCTTGTAATTATGCGCCCATTCTGGCGGATCATGAAGCAGTTTTAAAAGTATATGTGCAGACCCTTGCGAACTAAGATCTCCTCTGTCTTGATCGGAATACCCCTCCACATACACCGAGTCTAGATGGTTTACAAACCCATGTCTTCCTCTTTCGTCATAATACACAATACCTATTTCGTGGGTTGCTGACGACTTAAACGACATATAGCCCTGATCACCTCCGAAAGAAAAAGAGCTTTGAGTGTTTCCCTCTATGTGTGAATGGAGTAAAGAAAAATCAACACAACCAAATGCACTTGTAGCGGGTGGTGAATCATCTGGCACATCCATGGATGATGGATCTCCCACACCTGATTGTCCAACAGGATAATTTACAGGATTAGAAAATGGTGTCAAATCAAGCTCACCGTCTGCAATTAAACCATTACTATTAAGAATATCTACAAAGCCTGTTGGTTTTATTACCTGAGGCCATGGGTATGATGTCTTTAACCAGTTTTTCTTTATGTCATTACTAGAATTTCTCAACTCTTTACCCTTTCCTTTAACCCAAACAAGAGGTAAGGTTGTTGTATAATCTTTTACTGGGGGGAAAGCGTAAAGGTTTGCAACATCTGGGGTTGCTCCAATAACAGGATTCATAGCTATACTACCTGTAAAAAATGGACCGCTTAAAACATACTTTTCACGGTAAAAACCAGGATTTTGAGGTTGTTCTTCCATTTGAAGCGCCTCCCCTATTGCCTGAGTTACACCTGAGGGACCACCAGAATAAGTCTCGCTAATAAGTATTCCATCCTCGTCTGTGCTTGAACCCCCAACCAAAGCTTGATATAAAAAATGAGTATTGTCTAGCGAAAACAACCCTTTTCTAAGAACTATGCTACTCCCATCGTACCCCACATCAACCCTAGCTGCAATAGAACCATACTCAGAGTTACCATATTTATCGTATGCTGAATTTGCCCCAGCGGAACTTCCACCTGGCCCGCCTTCCCCATCCATAAGAGAAAATTTAAACCTTTGTCCATTACCTCCACCAGTAATAGGTACATAGTCCCCATTAGGGTTATGTGGTTTATAAAGCTCATGCCCTGCTTGAGAAACGTCTAAGTATCCACAAAACCCAATATTTACAGGAATTTTCGAACTATCACCAAAATCTCCATCCCATCCCGTTGCTTCTTCATTTAAATCAAACTTAGCCGTAAACCAAGACCTAATATGAGTACTTGTTGGGATACCTTCATACAATATTGGGGAGGGGAGGTTAAATTTATAAGGTAAGCTACTCTCCCATGTATCTGCGGTAGTATCCCAAATTACGTCATCATTAAGTGCTTCACTACCTTGAGCTGGCTTAAAGTGTTTGTTAAAATCAACATGCTGTATTGTCTTAGGATTTATCGCCCACCACGGAGAGGTTGGATCTAGACGTTTAAAACATGTCATAACATCTTCTTCATCTACATCTATTTTAGATATAGCTAGTCTTAAGTGACCGCTGTGTTCTTGGTGTATAGACTCATCAACTAACTCTAAGTAAAAATCTACCTCTGCTTTATTTATTATAAAATACCCCCAAGGTATTAACTCATGAGTATTACAACCAAAAAGAAATTCTGACCCATCCAATAAATCATTAAAGACATCAGGTGCTTCAACCTCATCTTCGGGAGGTCTTTGGTCTAGATTTTCCATATTTCCCGCCCCGCATACAAGATAACTTAGGGGTTTTCCTGGGGCTATTCTTGGGAAGCTAAAATTAGGCACATTCAAAAAATCAGTTTCTCCATGACCTAAACCTAAGTCATAATCATTTTTTTCAATCTTGACGGTGTGTATCCTATTGTTTACTATTTCATCTATATTTATAACATCAGGGTATGAAAACGCTCCAGTACCTCCAGATTGACTTATTGCTATACCATTTGCCCCCGCCAGAGCCTCTGCTATAGTTGCACGCATAATTTTCTTCCCCTCCCATAAAATATCTTGAGTTATAGAAAATTTAAGCTCGAAATGTAAAGGTGCACCTTTTATAATCAGCGGATTTCCCGCACTCGTTCCATACCTTACGTTATTTCCTGTATCTAAATAATGTTCAGGATCATTAAAACCGTTTATATTAGTCAAATGCCACTTAGGTAGATTAGCACCAGTAAAATCATTCTCAGACCCTACCCCAAAGTTTTGACCAAAAAACGGCTCAGCTTTATCATGAAGAAACACCTCACCATTGTCAGGCCCACCAAACCATTGATCCTGACTACCACTACCACCACCACTCTCTTGATAATCTGCGTTTGAATTTTCGTGAGTGTCGTTTTGACCATCTAAGTTAGCATCTTCTCCTTCATCATAATATAAGTTATTATCCCCCGTTAACGGCCAATGTCTATACCCTACAGCGTTTGCGCTGTGCGCCCCCAGATGTCTTGTTTGATGATAAGTCCCATACGAAGATCTTGACTCATTCGCCTGGTATATGTGAAAATTTCTATCTGGAGTGTAATCTAGCGATACATGAATTGTAGTCCCTTCAGGTATCTCATTTGGTATCTCTGTTGTATCTATTATAAAACCAGCAGATTTATTATTTCCATGTTTAGTAGGATCTGAAGGCTCTATGGAAGGATGAATCTTAACAATAAGGTCTAAAAAATCCTGTGGTCTTTCATTGTATATAACCGTAGATTCACACTCCGTATCTACATTGTCATATCCTTCTAGGTAGTTCCCATATACGAGGCGGTTTGCTATGGCCGTTTGCGCTTGCGCTTTACGCGGCAAGTTATCAAATGTCTTGTCTACCTCCTGTGGGGACACACCCGAAGCTACCCTATCGTTATAGAACTTGTATGTTCTGTTCACAGGATCCCAGTTTGCTGTGTTACTTTCTAGGTTACCTACCTCATCTATTTCAAAAAAGTTAGCGGAATTTCCATACCTAGCTAAAATCCTTATGTTTTCTATCTCTGGCCCCATCCTGGGTACCGTAAGCGTACATAGATTATGCGCTAAGATATTACTATCTTGCGCTGCCCCCCTATGAATAACGGAAGGAGGGAAGGCTATTGTAGAGTACGTAGATATAGCACTCTCCATACCGTCTTTATATATCTTCTGGTATGCAAATTGAAACCCTGGAGTTGCAGTAAAATTATTTACCGACACATCTCCATCGGGTGTAAATTCAAAGGTTATCCTCTCTAATGCAACCTTAGGACACGCACATATAAGATCGGCTGTATCAAAAGCTGTATACCCTTGGAAATTATCCGTCTTATCTAGTAATGCTCTATATGCATTTATTTTTCTAGGCTCGTTGTGATAATCTGTAAAGTATAGCAGCGCGTCTTTTTCAAAGTCAACCTTAAGGTTTAGATTTTGATTTAGATAATCCTCAATTTTCTTATGCTTTTCAAACTCATTGGTGTTTGTATACACTACGTCACCCTTAACAAAACCATGCTCTGGAAAATTAAACTGAGCCGACGTATATATTTTTCTTAACGTATTAGGTATACCCTGTGCCTCAAATTTAGATATAGGTAACTTCCCATACTTGTCATAAGCCCATATACCGTGATCGGCTGGCTCTTGACTCCATACAAAAAAGTAACATATTTGTGTTTTAGTGTCCGTGACGCTACCTATAACCTTAAGCGCGACTGAACTGTATTGAGGACGGTCTTGAAGACTCGCATACATAATGTTGCGATTACCCTTTATATTCTTTAAAACCCCAGCATTACCCTCCTCATCTACGTTATCATCTGTGATAAACACATTGAGAGCATCTATCATGCTCGTCTTTGGGACGAGTTTATAGTCTGAACTTTTATCCAGAGCTCTAGGTGTAATTTTATCTATCATTAGAACTTAGGTGCCTGCATGAAGTTCTTACGTATTGTTTTAAGAGCTTCAGACTTAGTGAATGTGCTTAATCGTGCATTAGCTTTTCTTCTTTCGTTATAGTACTCAGAACGCGCTCTTGCTTTCTCATTTGCTGGGACACTTGCTTTACGCTCACATAGTTTATAGTATATGTAGCAGCGTAATGCCTCTTCAGCATATATATGTACTTCAGGGTCTGTGGCTCTAGCTTCGTCAGCTACATACTCCATAACCAACTGCGTAAAGTTGCTGTTAGACGCTATTTCTATCCTGTTTTGATCTAGGTTAATTCTAAACTCACCTGGAGCAGAACCGCCTCCCACACCATACAAACGCCCAGTACCTCCCTGGAAAATATAATTCTCAAAAATAAATGCATTGAAATCATCCGCATCTGAACTAGAGGTGGATGTCTTATCATCCTGTCTATCAAGAATTAAGTTAGCCTCTATGTTTAGCGGGCCGTCATCACTATCATTATTTTCGTTAGTT
>JGI24513J20088_1000214_pt1 | contig 9685 bp, 6 predicted proteins | sample LinPmetageLP36_FD_20088 | JGI IMG/M metagenome (IMG submission 20088)
TACTGAAGTACTACCCCATCCTGCAAATCCAATTTGCATAGTACCAGCTGCTAAAGCTGCTTGAATACCACCGTCTAATAAAAACACATCTAACCATCTTAATTGTGCAGTAGATCTATTTGTATTGTACATAACTCCAGTTACAGGATTATAATTAGGAACACCTGTACTACCAGACCAATCCATTGTAATAACAATATCTAGTAAACAATTTTGATTTCCACCTGTAATATTAGCTGCAACTTCGTCTATAGTTACTGTTGATAATGCTGTTTCATTTATTAAGTTTTCACATAATCCTGTAGTTTCATTTAATCCGTATCCTGGAGGACATTGTGCTACATCAGTAGTAATTGTTTTTGTAGTAAAAAAATGATTTATACTTGGTAAAGAAAACTCTGGATGCCAATCATGAAAAGATATCCATGCTTTAGCTTTAGGATCATAGCTAATAGTCCAAGAACAATCTTCAAAGTAAAAAGGATCACCTAAAGTAATTGGTATAGATCCGTCAATTATAAATCCTCCTAATAAAGTATATGTAACTTTACTTATAAATTCTTTTTTAACTCTATAATCTTTCTTCATAAAGTATACAACATCATCATTCTGATCATAGATTGATTGACAACCTACACCCACAACTGGATTATCAGACAACACAGATTCTTCTAGTGTTGGATATTGTTTTACTAATTGAGAAGGTAGGTATTGTTCAAACCACCATTTCATTCCATTATTAGATATAGGTTCTAATCCTTTACCAGCATAATTAAATATTTTTCCTTGAGCTTGAGAAATATAAAATAAACCCATAGGTGTATTAATAACACTTCTTAAACTCTCACAAGAACCATATTCATTTGATAAATCTGAATTAGCAATATTTTGAAAAGGTTGACTAAACAATCCACCATCACCTATAGTTAACTTAGTATCTAAGCCTGTTTTAAGCGTGTCTAAGCCCTGAAACATTTGTGGTGATAGAAAAGGAAAGAATATTATAGCACCACTTTTATTTATAGGTTTTATTACATTTACTTTACTTTTAAAATCTTTATAATTGAAATTTAAAAAGACTCTCCAAAAATCTTTTTTAGATTCTTCTTGTGCTTGTAAAGAATATATAAGTCTTTTAGGTCTAGCTACATAACAATTTGCTGCAACATATGGATCATAAAATCTACCTTGCATTTCTCCCCAAGATGATAACTGACTTGGGAATTTTGATGGACTTAAAGACTCATCATATTTATAAAAGTTATCTATCTTCTGTATTTGTGCATGAAATAAATCTGTTAGATCATTATAATCATATACACTATATATTCTTTTTTCTTTTGTGTCTTCCCAATCTCTTTGAGTTAAGTTAATTTCAGACTCTACAAAGAAATCTAAAATACCATTAGAATGAGAATATGAATATGCATACCTCATAGCTAATACAGGATTAGGATCTCCAGCATTAGTATCAAATATATCACGTAGTCCAGTAGGAGAACATGTATTTATACCTCTATCTAAATAAAATAAATCATTTGGTAAAGTAGGATTAATAGAATTGCTGCCAGTGCTAGTTAAATTTAATGTAGAAATGTTTTGAGCTAATTTAGATAAATCAAATTTTTGAGAGTTTAACCAATATCTTGGATAAGGAATATTTACATGTGCAGAGTAATCATAAGTAAATTCATCCGGTTGTCCATATAAAAATTGTGCAAAAATAGGCATCATTACTTTTTCTGTATACCTTGTAATAAATGTATCTCCACTAAATATAGCAGATGATGTATACATAAATGCATCTGGTTTTGTAGGATCTAATTGTTCTACACAACCCCTCATTGGTATTTGTTTTATACCATCTAATTGACCATATTGATTATCAAAATTAAATTTAAGTGCTCCATAGTATGCTGATATAGGTCTTTTTTGGGGTCTATCTGGATCTGTTAAATAAGTATTACTATATGAATTATCAGTCCCATTTTTATTTACATCTCCCCCTATAACAAAACGAGATGTATCCTCTACACTCGGTTCAGATATTTCGGTATCTAATGCAACAGCAACTGTACTAGGTCTAAATAAATTATTAATTTTATAGTTTCCATTATCAAAAGATTGAAAAGACTGACCTATGTAATTTGAGTCAGTATTTTTAATTCTCCATAGACCTGTATTTCTTTTAGTAAATGAATTATAAAAACCTTGTGAATTATATTTAAAAACAAAATCTGATTTGTTTATTAAGTTATATATTAATTCTAAAATTTCATTACCTCCTACTGCTATATTTGTACCTGTTGTAGCAATAGTAGCAAAAGCTCTTATTCCACTTGGCATTTGAGATAAAGCAGTATTTTTGTTATTAGTTATTGTATATTCTCCACCAACTCCTGCTGGTGGTATACCAGCTAATCCAGTAACTTGACCAAAAACAGCATTAGCAAATTCAACTCCAGCACCACCAGCCCATAAATCTAGTAATGATAAAGAACTATCTACACTTTCATAAACAGCTTGAGCACCCATTGAGATTGCAGCATTAGCAGCAGCACCTACAGCATTTGCTGCAGCATTTAATCCAGCTCCTGTAGTGAATCCACCACCAGAACCAATACCCAATGTTATAACAAAATCATCAGCGCTCCACGCACCTGCCCCTCCACTACTTCTTGTAGAACCTCTGTCACCTTGAACTTGACTAATAGCATAACCAACTCCTATAAATGCTGAAATAATAGCAGCTCCGTTTCTTAATAGTTTAAATTGAGGGTGGTCTTCTGATGCTTTAAAATACCCACTAGACTGTCCATTTAAATCTCCATATATTCTAGTTTCATAAGCATTTAAAAAAGGCTTTGTAAACATTAAATCAGGAGAAGAAAAAGTAAATGCTTTTTGAGAGTATCCAGTTTGTACACCATCAACAAGACCATCAGCTCCTAAAGGTGGGAAATTTATTATAGACTCACTAAAGTTATTACAACCTTCAGTTCTATTAATAGGATTATTTCCACCTTTATGAAAATAAATATCTGGTCTTAAATCATTGTATGGGTAATTAGGATATAAACCTTGAACATTATTACCTATCAAATTTTCTGCATTAGGTACAGTATACTTACGCATATTTCTAAATAAACCTTTTCCTAAGATAGATTTAGCACCCCCTCTTGATCCTCTAAGTAATTCATAACCTACAACATTTGGTAAGTATGTTCCATCATTGTATTTAGGTCTACCTATGTTTCCAAATTGAACACCTAAGACATTAATTAAATCACCACTAGTTGTACTAATATGTAAAGGATTATCAGCCCCAAAACCACCACCATCTTCTGCTGGCATTTTATGATGCCTAATAGGTTTACCACATAAGTCTCCCCATATATCAGGTCTATTAGAAGGATATCTTTCTGTTGATTGCCAGTATCCCATTTTACCTTTAGCAATTATTACACTACCATCTGGTTGTATTTCATTTACAAGCGAAGTTACACTTCCAGTATTATAAACTTTAAATACAGGATCTCCACTTGGATCTAAAACATTATCTCCAAATATATTTACATCTTCATTAGCCCCTGCAGGTGCATAATACTCAGGCGCTCTTCCAGGAATATGATAAGAAGAAGATCTTTCTCCTGTATTATATATCCATCTAATAAAGAAAGCATATTGCTCATCTCTTAAGAATCCTAATTTATTTCCACCTAAAGAATAATATGTTGATGATACTTCATTTACTACAAACTCAGTTGTAATGTTGTTTGCAATAGGTTGATAATTAAAATCAAATTGCTCTGTTGGTCCTTGTCTAATTAACCAATCATTAACAACATACATTGCTTCTGATTTTTCATATGCAGGACTTCGTTGTGGAATTAATTTTAAATCTACAGAAAGTAATGAGTCATCTAAATAATCTAAATTAATACTTTTTCTTTCTGTACTATATAAACCAATACGCTTAGCATATGTTTGTCCTTGATTCCTTACTAATAAAGCTAATTCAAAAAATTCATAATCTTTATCTAAGTTGCTTATACTAATATCTAATGAACCATTTGTTCCTGCATGACTCCATAAAGTTTGTATATTAGATATACCTATAAAATCAGTGACACGTTGTTCATTTTCTGTATAAGCTATGAAAGCTTGATATGCACCATTTTGCATCATACCTCCATCTGTTGATTTTTCTAAAACAACACAAGGTGTATCTACTAAAGGAGCTAATCTTATCTTTTCACAATTTAATCTTTTAGGTATGGCATCACTATACACTACACAAGGATCTCCTGCTGGAGAACTTATATATTGTATATATGGTACGTCATCAATATTTAAAGCTCTTGATGGATTGTTTCCATCATCAAAATATACATGCCAGGTACAATCAAAATTTTCTTTAGATGCACCAGTTATTAAATTCTCCTTATTAAAATTTAAACAAGGATCATTAATAATAGTGGTATACTTACATTCACTATCATCAAAGCGTCCTATTTCAGAAGATATATTATCAGTGGAAAATATAACCCATTCATCTCCATATCTATGAACGGCACCAATAATTGTATAAGGTATAACTCCACATTGTAAATTAGAAGGCTCATTACCTATTGTACCTAAATCACCATCATTAGAATTATTAGCTGCATTACGAGCATTCCACCAACTTTGTTCAGGTTCCATGGATTGCGTAATGTCTTTATTCATTCCTTTAATAAATGAATTGGTAATTACAGATGTTGTACCTTTTTTATTATTTTGCTTTGCCATAGTAATTTAATTCTTTATTAGCAAGATGTACTTGCTGAACTTGCACTTGTTGTTGCTGAACTAAGCGCTCCATTACCAATTACTCTAGGATTAATAGGAGGGTTACTCAAAAACATATTATAATAATTATGGTATTGAGCTCTTCTATTCATTGTCCAAACCTTTCTCATTTCTTGGAAGTTAGGTGTATTAACAAAACTTAATGCATTATTTCTTGCAGCTCTTAATCGTTGTTCTACTAATCCTAACTGTTGACTAACACTTTCACCTTGCCAAATCATATTTTCTAATATTCTTTGTTTTAATGCATATTCATAATACTCATTACAATAAGGTTGATCTAATACTAATAAGTCACCATCAGGTGATTCCATAGCCCCTTGATAACTTAGATATACTTTTCCAGATCTAAAAGATGTATTTAAAAAACCATCTACTACTTCTGCTATATCAGGAGCTTGTGCTCCAAGACTTGGACAAAAACAAGTTGTAGTATTTACATCTTGTATTCTTAATTGCATAAACGTACTATAAGTTCTAAATTGATTTGGACCAATTCTATGAACTAATTGGTGACTATTACTTTCATTACAAGTTTTAATTACACATACATCTTTACATGTCTTAGCTGTTTCACATATACCAACTCCTTTTGGAGAAGGTACATACGGTACATCATTAACAGTTTCTACATGTGTACCTGAAGGCATTGTTGCATTAATTTTATATTCACCACATAAAAATGCATAATTAAGAAATGCAAAATCCATAGGTAGTTGACCTCTTCCATGTTCTATATCTATCACTACTTCTTTAGTTCTATGTATTCTCAAACCTAAATCATAATTAACTCTGGTTGCAACTTTAATAAGTTGTGCAGGTTCAATCATACCTTCTAAAGCATATGTAGAAAAATCAACAGAAACATCTTCCATTAATGAACTAAACGTTCTATATTTATTTGATACTCCCATTATCTATGTATATTAATTTTATTATCTGAATCTTCTGCTGGAACTTGCATTGTAGTCATCATTGAATTTATCACTTGACTTTCTATTTCTGCAAATAAAGCTTCTGGTATATATATTGGTTGGTTGTATCTTGGTGTACAGTCATCAGTATTATCACAATTCCAATTTGTTATGTCAGAATTAAACACACCTTCTAATTTTAAGGCGTCCCATTCTATATTAGGTGAATATATATATCCATCTAACCACCAAAAATATCTTGTTGTATTATATCTAAATGACGTTGTTTTGGTCATAGAGGTATATGTACCTGGCTGAGTTGCTTGAAGCTCTTGTGATCCGTCTATAGAGCTTACAGTACGTATGAGTGGTCCCCAGTATCCTTCTATCATAGACGGTAGTCTTACTTTTGTACGTTTTATAGTACATCCACTTGATACACCGGAACAATGTGCTTCAACTTTATCTACGTCTATTAATTCAACATAAGGCAATGCTTTCCATACAGAATTAAACTTCATTAGTTTATTAGCAAAATCTTGCCTACGCATTAATACTTGAGCAAACTTTTCTATTAAACTATATATATATCTGTCTGTAACATATGCATCTTGTACTTCTGCTTTAACTTGTCCTCTAATTCTTGATATTGCTTCTGCTATTGTTGACATGTTTTTTATATTTCAAATTCATTATAATTTTTGAGAATTTCTTTTGTCTGTTCAATGTTTTGATCATATAAATGAGCCACTCTATATTTATTTTTCATAACTACATACTTAGTCCAATTTTTAGGATAAGATTTAGATACTGCTCTTTTAAATTCTCTACACGCAACAAAACTCCATAACTCTCTATTTTTAAATCTATATTTTGTAGACCAGTTGGTATAAAATATCTTAGCTAAATTACCATCAGTTTCCCAATTTTTGTTTTGTAAGATTTTATCATATTGATGTGATAGAGTATAATTAGGATTAATTGTTTTAGATGAAGGACATGTTCCAATAAATAAATAACCCAATGAATCTGGTAACTCTACACCATCTCTATAATTTATAACCGCATTCCATAGTTTTACATTATATAATTTTATTATCTTTTTTAATTTATCATTATCAATATTAGAATATAAAGGTTTTTTTTCTTTAAATTCTTTTATTGTTTCTTCGTTTAATATACCTAATCTTTTTTCTCTATGTCTAGAGGCATTTAAATCAGGTTTTTTAAAATTGGTAATCATATAGTTATATTTATAATTTACAAAAAAAACACCACTTAATGAAATTTTATTGGGGTGATTATAATGCTTGGTAAGTTAAAACACATATGTTACCCATTGTTGGATGTTGAATTTCTAATTTTCCAGATCTTCTATTTCCAGTAAATTTATTACTGTGATGATAATAGTCTGCCTTTCCTAAACTAGGTAATGTCTTTTCTATAAAACCTGCTGTTTCATTAGAAGTCATATATTCTACTTTTCTATCTGTATGTATATGACCTTTGAATAAGGTTCTGTTTGTTGTAGCTCCCCACTGTTTAGGGTATTCTGATGCAAATATTAAAGGATTATTTTTGCTACGTTTATCTCCATGTTCAAAAGCATTAAAGTTATCTTTCCAAACATGTACTTTTCTTTCTTCATAGGATACATCCCATGTAATACTATTACATTCAATTGATTCAGATAATGCATGAGCTAAATGAAATGAAGATAATCTGTCATGATTACCTGGAACATAAACTATAACTAATTCTTCACAAAATGATTTGATATAAGTAATTGCCCAATGCATAGCATTAAACGCTTGTACATAAGCTTCTGTAGCACCCATACAATTATCTAATGGTGTTCCGCCTGTAGTTGTACCGGAAAATGTATCCATGTTGATTAGATCTCCTCCTACAACAAAATACATCTTTTCTATATGATGTATAGCATGTGCTCTTTGTACTAAGTTTTTAACTGTATCTTCAAAATCTTTATCTATAGTATCATTACCTTCTTTACCAAAGTGTATATCTTGTAATGAAATTACTGCACAATGTGGATCATTAGTAAATTTATTTCTAAATGGTGAATTTGATATTTTGTATTTTTTTGGTACCCAGTTTTTTAATAAGTTTTCAAAAAGCTTTTGTTCTGGATTTTTAATTTGAGAAATTAAAGCTGATACTCTCCAATGGTCTCCCATTTGTTTATTCCAATATTGAGATAGTTTCCATTTATTTGTATCTATCTTCAATAGAGATATTATTTCTTCAGCTGATTTGGGTTCATGATTAAATGTACCAGATAGTTTACCTGTTCCATTTTCTAAGTCAATTGTTTCAGTTACATTTGAATCATTTGATACTTTTTCTAAATATTTTTGTTTTTTCTTTTGCTTTTTTCTTTCTTGAAGAAGTTGCTTTTTAAGTTTAATGTATTGTTTTTCTGTAATGTTTAATTTAGCTGCACAATATGAAGGATGTTTTTTCCATTTTAACGTTTCACTAATTTGTTTTTTAATATTTGTCATAAGAAAAATTTAGGAATCAACCAAAGATATATAAATTTTTATTTATTTGATAGTAAATAACTTATAAAAACAAAAAGAGATTGAGTTTCCCCAATCTCTTCCAACTCGTGTAGCAGAAAACCAACAAACTACTACTCTGTTGTTATTTAAGTTGTTGCTAATGTAGAAAATAAAATTTCTATTGGTTTACAAGATGCTGAATTACCGTTATCTACAACCTTAACTTTATATGCTGTACTAGCTGTTAAGTTTGTTATTGTGTAATTAGAAACAGTTGTTACTATTGGTGTTGAGTTTGCAAGTGTCCAACCACTTGGAGAAACTTGAGTATCAAAATAAATATTTAAACCCGTACTTGAACTCCATATACCATCCCATATAACAACTGCTGTAGAGCTTGTAATAACTCCAGCATATACATTATATGGATCATGTTGAACATCACTTGATGTACAAGCCCCTAATCCATTTGATAAAATCATAGCATATTTTTGTATAATAGAATCTAATCTTTCACCAGAAGTTATTGTTATTCTTGTAGCTGCAGGTCCTATTTGAAAAGAAGTACCTGTATAGCTTACACATGCTGCGCTTTGAATATCATCACATCTTTCACTACCTACACTACAATCCGTATAGGTACATGCGTTGGTTAAAGCTGTATCAGCACAACTACATTTATTACTACATTTTGTACAATTACAAGCCATTTTTTATTTTTTTAAATTTAATTTTAACCACATCCAGCTACTATTTGACTTGATATTACAGAAGGGCTTTCACTTACATTCCAATTACCTCCTGTATTAGTTGATAAATCTCTCCATGGATAAGTTGTTACTCCACCGTTAACATATGTTTTACTAGTACCTGCTCCAAGAACAAATATTTTAATTCCTTTTACTAGTGCTGTACTTTGTAATGAATTTAATCTAGCAATATCTGTAGCATTAAAGATATCATCATCTCCACCTGGTGATTGATCTGTAATAATAATAACATACTTAGCAACACTAGCTCTAAACGCTCCAGCAAATTCATTAGCTTCTATTACTTGACCTAATGCCATATCTGTTGGTTCTGGTAAACCATCACCACTACCCATAGGTACACCTGCTGTAGGTGATCCTGAGTTAAGTTTATTTAATTGAGTTGTAAAGCTAGCACCATTATTAGTTTGGAACATTTCCCAAGCTGTAATAAATTGTCTATGACCTGTACCAGTATTTATTATTCTTTGTGAAGCTGGTAAAGCTGTATAAGAAGATGATGTATTATAAGTAGGAAGCACTGTTGCTGCTGATCCAACTTTTTCATCTGCTGTTACTAAACTTATTCTATAGTCATTACTTCCTGCCGCAGTATTTATTGTATTAATTAAAGCTGCTGCACCTG
>JGI24513J20088_1000216_pt1 | contig 9635 bp, 9 predicted proteins | sample LinPmetageLP36_FD_20088 | JGI IMG/M metagenome (IMG submission 20088)
CTTTTCCACATCCTGATAGAACAGGTGGAGATGCAGAGTTTGCCGAAGCGTTAAGCTACGCCCCATCTGTACTGCCGTTGTTTGAAACTAATAACAAGCTGTATCCTAAGACTACCGGCACTGTCATTATGGGCGAAGACATCGGAGGCTATGAAGTACAAGGTGTCCTCAATAACATTCCAATACTATCTGAGTATGCTAACGAGGGCATAGCGGTAGCTCAAACTGACGTAGATAACTTAGTAAGACGTTTACCTTTACTAATGCGTACACCGGATGGTTGGGTTTCTGCTTATGGTACTGAGGTACTCAAGGTCTTGTTAGACTCTAGTACCTACATAATTAAAACAAACGAGAACGGCATAGAAGAGATACGAGTACAAGGCCTACCTCCTATCTCTGTAGACTCTTTAGGGCGCAAGTGGGTTAGTTGGGTAGACACACCACAAACTACACTACAAGAGATGGATGTAGAAGGTACGTTTGTATTCGTAGGTGTTACAGCAAGTGGAGTTATGCCACAACTGGCTACACCAATAGGCTTATTAGAGCCACATAAAATACAGGCAGCACTGGCTGAATCAATTCTAATACAGAACAGTCCACAGATACCTGACTATGCAGCAGGTGTAGAGTTACTTATGCTGTTAGTTTCTGTAGTTGCGGTATGGGTTTTTATTAATTCTTTAGGTATAACACTTGGAGTTTTTCTAAGCACTTGTATACTTATACTAACATCTGTAGTGGGTGTATATTTTATAAAGAAAGGTTTACTGATTGATGTAACGTGGGCATTGATATGTCAGTTTACAACAGGAGCTACAGCGTTCTACTTTAGATTTAGACAGCAGTACAAGCTTAGACAGTTAGTTAAGAAACAGTTTGGTAAATACCTCGATCCTCGTATGGTGAAGAAGCTGCAGAAAAATCCTGACTTGTGCAAAGTAAATGGGAGCAGGGTTAACTGCAGTATTATCTTCACAGACTTGAGAGGGTTCACTAGCCTATCGGAATCTGTAGAGCCTGAGATGGTGACATACATAATGAATAACGTACTGGATGTACAAGTTAAAGCCGCTAATAAATACTACGGATGTACTGATAAGTTTATTGGAGATGCAGGTATGTTCCATTGGAATACTATTATCCCACAACCTGACCACCGTAACTTAGCCTTGAGAGCTGCCAAAGAAATTGAAGCTAACATCATAGAGCTAAACAAAAAGTTTAAAGAGGAAGGTATCCAAGAGATTGCTATAGGCATAGGGGTTAACTCTGGTGTGTGCATAGCAGGAAACTTTGGGGCCACCGATAGGTTTGCTTTTAGTTTGATAGGCGATCCTTGCAACGTAGCTGCCCGATTAGAATCAAGTACTAAGATAGCAGGAGTAGGTACGTTGATAGGAGAAGAGACTGCTAAGTATTCTTGCTTTCCTTTAAGAGAATTAGAACCTATCGAGGTCAAAGGAAAAGCAAAAGCACTTAGAGTCTACACCTGGAAGTAACTATGTTTTACGCGCGTTTAAATCCGCTTCTATTTTATTATGTACTGCGTCTAGTTCTCTTGTTGCGCTTCTTACTGTCGACTGTAGTAGGTTAAAATCTTCTTTAGTTAATTGTTTAGCTAACACTGTAATGTCTGTACTTGTTCTTTCAGTAATCAACTGTCCTTGTTTGTTAAACAAAACTTCATAGCCTAACAGTTTTGCTTCTTCCCTTTTTTTCCTAGCCATTAAATAATCTCACAAGTACCTGCAGCACAAGCAAGTTCTTTAGTGTTCTCAGTCATATCTTCAGTCTCATACTCAGTAATCTTAGACCAATCTACTGTGTCTGTAGTTTTCTTTAACCACTTCCTATACTCGTTATACGTTATCTCTTGATAAGGAGCTTGCTTATAAGAGTGATCTGAGAAAGGTAAGAAGGATATACCAGAGACATCATCGAAGTTCTTATGTACCCAAGCACCTACTTCCATCCATTCGTTTTCTTTAACAGAGATAGTGACAGAGGGTTTGTGTTCACACCATTTATCTTGATACTGTTTCCAGATTTCTAAATGCTCAATGGCTGTAAAGTCTTTCCTAGTGAGAGAGCCTTTAGGACTCTTTATGGGGAAGTAAAACACATAGGTATGTTCTGGTTTAGTTACATCATCTTCGTAATACACACCCGCATCCACCATTAGTCTAGCTAACGGATCTTTCTTATCAGCACGGATAGTACGAAGGTAGTATGGGCTATGTCTAGTGTGAATACCAGAAGCACTATTGACCAGTTGACTTACTGTTCCGCTAGGCTTAACGCAGGTAATCGCTGCGGATTGGGGGATACCTAGTTTCTTAGCCCATACTTTATTAATTGATACAGATAAATTCTTTAAATATTCTAAGTCTATCTTACCATTTATCATATCAACATTATCCATTATACCTGTAAGAGAAACACCAAGCAAAGATTCTTCTTGTGTATTATGTTTCCATTTACTTGTCAGGTATCTAAAGTTTGTTAGCGTAGCCTGGAACGTACCCAGTATAGTAGCTGCTTCAACTTTAGTTCTTAAAGACTCCATCGTATCATCAGGTCTAACTACAACCTCAGTTAAATTACAGAACTGTTTGTTGCGCAAGATGATTTCACTACAAGGATTAGTACCATAGTCTGTATACTCTTCTCGTCTACCGTTCTTAGCTGCTTGTTTCTCTGCAGCCTGACGATTAAACATACCACGTTCACCACTCTTAGACTCGTATAGAGACAACCACTCACGCATAAACGCACCAGTTTCTGCAGCATCTGTGTAGGCTACAGAGTTATTAGATAACGCACGTTGTTGATTATCTTCCCACCAAGCACCTGACTTAGCATTACGCATACGGTTATCTGATAGGTTACTAAGAGAGATTAAAGCACTACGTCTTACTCCGCCTACTACTACTACCTCTGCAATCTTACACATTAAATCGTGGCAGTTAATAGAGACTAACTTACGCTGTCCTTTTTCTAAAGCATCTTTAAATATATTAATAGTAAACTCAAACAACTCTTCTAAAGGAGCAGGGCCACTGGCACGACCACCAAATGTTTTAAGCCTAGCTCCATAAGGTCTTATGTTAGACACATCCCAAGTAGGTATTTGACCTGAGTAAAGTAACGATAACATTTCTTTGTAAGATTTAGCCCATCCTATTTTAGAATCAGCTACTTTAATAATAGTATCTGTCTTGTGTAGTTCTTCAGGTAAATCAGGAAGCTGATTAACATACTGTCGCTCTACACTAAAGCCTACACCAGTACCGCACATAAGTATGTACAATGTTTCATCAAAGGCTCTAGGTGTATCAACAGCTACATAGCTACAGTTAAATCCTGCTACGTTATCTTGCTCTAATGCTTTACCTGCTGACATCAATGCTCGCATACTAGGCATAATTTCTAACGCAAGCACACTATCTTCTAAACTTTTTCTAACAGATGGCCAAGTAATGTTATCTACACTGTGGTTTTCTTTTAAATGTTTCTCAAAGAAATCAAAGTATCGAGCTACTGTTTCATCCCAAGTCTCTCTACGTTTCTTATCTTCATTCCATCTAGCATACCTACTAAGATGTATAAATTGCTGGTAGTTTGTAGGTAGTCCTACGTTATTTTTTTCTATGTTCATATTAAAAATGTCTCTGCAAGTTGTGTTGTGAGTAATAAAAATATTGTAAAAGATAACATTAAGAATATGATAGGCATTACCGCATCCCATAGTTCTACTTCTACTGCTAGTGTTCCGTCTGTTCCGTTAACTATAATTTGTATTATAAGATAAATAAAACATATTAAGCTTTGTGTTAGTCCTAATCCTGCAATTATAATTGCTGCTTTTATATCGGCAGTCCACATAAAATATGCGCCTATGAACATACCAAAGAAAGGTATCATATACAGTAATCTACCTATCATTTATTCCAGCCTACTTGTTAGGAGGATCGTATAAAAGATGTCCACATTCTATACTTTTCATCTCTTCACCGTACAATATAATTGCATAGTGTATAAGTTTTTTAACATCAAGTAAGTAGCCCTCTTCTTTTTTCTTGTAGCGCATAGCATATTTCATTATGTTACCAAGACAAAATCCTTCACCGTGTCCAGCATCAAAGATTATATCTGTTGCTTGATAGTTTTTATCTTTAGCATAGTGTGCATCATAAGTACTCTTTATGTATAAAGATATTGCTTCTAATGATTTGTCTTCATCAAATTTATAATTCATTTGTACCACCCCTTTCTTGTTCCATCTGGATTCTTCGGTTGTTGTTCCATTTTTTTAAACTCCTCTGGTAAAGTTTCTTCGGAGTACCAAGTAAACTCATTAGCTTCCGCCCATTCAGCGTGAGTTCTTTTAGTACCATCTTTTCTTTTCTTAGCTGCAGGCATAGGAGCATACGGCTTTTGAAATAAGAATATAAGTTCCATTGTATCAGGTAAAGCTTTTCTAATCCATATGTACTTACTGTACTCAGCGTGATCCCAGAACCTACCCTTTGCTTCGATAAGTATTTTATCTTTAACAAAGTCAGGCTCGTAAGTATGCTGCACTACATAAGGAACTTTATCTGTATGATGACTCCAGGATTTAAGTATGCCTTGATGTAACTCATACTCCCACTTACTATCGTACCCTTTAGGAACATTCTTTTCTCTTGGTCTTACCTTGCGTGGAAATCTACGAGGCAATTTCTTCTACTCTAGGTGTACGTTTAACTACTGTTAAATAATTAAGACCGTTAGAGTATTTAAAAACTCTCAATCCTTTTCCATCATTAGCATCTTTGTGACATTCAAACTTATGTACGCACCACTTACACTCGCTAGGTAATTTCATATTACCAAATGATCCATCAGCTACAGGGGAATGACATCGAGAAGGTGGAGTTTTCTTTTTTAACTGTTGCTTTATTGTTTTAATCTTATCAATAATATTAGGCTTATCTAAACTTTGAGGTTTAAATAAACTTAACTCTCCTGATTCTTTATTGATAGCTAAGAACCCTCCACCTGTAGTTTGTTCTGCTTCTTCATAGCCTGCTAACTGTGCAAGGTATCCGAAAGAATCTTTTTGAGGAAGCGTACCAAACAAGAATTTTCTAAAGGCAAAGTTAGATGCTGACTTAATATCTACTACCTCTCCATCTATCTTACAATCCATATGTCCTTTAATACCTTGAACAGTAACTTCTTTCTGTTGATCTGTTATCTTATGTCCTGATAACTTAACTAAAAATAAAACAACTTCTTCAAGCAAGTGGCCATATAAGAATTTAATTTGTGTTGAAGCAGCTAATGTATTTTTCTTAGGATCTGTTTTCATATCATACCATAGCTGCCTCTCTGGTCTACCTATGTTAGACATACGCAAGTAAGGTTTCTTTACTTCTCTTGGCGTAAGCCATTGTTTCATAGCTGCCTTCATACCTTCTGCAAATTCATCTAATTGTTTATCAGTAACCTTTAATGTTTTACCGTCACTAAGTTTAGATACTTCTTTATAGATGTCTTCTACTACTGTATCTAGTTTCTTCATAAGTTTTCCTTGTGTTTATTTAAATAATTTATAACTCTATCTAAAGTTTCTGTATTATCTTCAAATCTTCCTAGTGCGTTGTTACAGTTATTGCATATCCATCCTCTAAAAGTATTAGTAGAATGATCGTGATCTAATACCCAAACAGATTTGTCTTGCCATCTACCGTATTCTTTTAGTTCATCTTCTATCTTATCACAACAAGGACAAGTATAGTTAGGATCACTAGGTTTAGGATACTGTTGTTTTAATTCTTTTACTATCTTAGTATGAATAGCAGTACAGTCTCTACATATAGATCTTCTCGATGTTCCTATTGTTTCTCTAAAAGGAAACTCTAAAGTTTCTTTATAAGTTTCACACTTAATACAAGTATGTCCTTCTTTATCTTCTGTATAAGAATCTTCTGCATTAAAAAAATCTAATTGATTAGTGTGTTTCACTCCAGTTATCTCCTATCTTATACTCACCATCTAAAGGACAATTCATATCTAATACATTAGCAGTATCAACTATAGCCTGTACTCCTAGCTGTCCTACTTGTTTAGCCTGATCTTCTCTAACTTCTATCTGCCACTCATCGTGTATGTTAGCTACAAACTTAGCATCTAGGTTAAGTTCTTTAATCTTATTATCTAACAGTACTAAAGCAGTCTTCATAATAACTGCACCGCCACCTTGCAATAAAGTATTCAAAGAAGAATAAACTTTCCGTATGTGTATGACTCTACCGTCTAATGCCTTGAGGTATTTACGTGTACTTGCTGCTCGTTCAACGCTAGCTGTAAGATTTCCAAGTGATGGGAGATTGTTGAGGAAACGATCTCTAAGTGCTGCACCGACTTTTGAGTTTCCACCAACCACGCTTCCAATTTTAACATTTCCTGCGCCGTATATGAGGGCATAGATGAAAGTTTTAGCCTGACTTCTCTGTTCAAGGCCAGCAAGTGATTGATTTGTGCTGTGAATATCTCCGTTGATAATTTCATTTATATAATCCTTATTTTTCATATAGTGTGCTAAGACTCTAAGCTCTAAACCTGAAGCATCAATACCTACTAACTTATATCCTTTAGGTACTGTCCAACACTCTCTACATTCTTTACCGTAAGGTTTATGAGAGCTTGGTGTCTGAGCTACGTTAGGGTTTCGATGTGTCATTCTTCCTGTAATAGCTCCGTTAGGTATGACAAAGCCGTGTACTCTTTCATCTATAGATAACTCTAACCAAGAGCTAACTTGTGCTACTCTTTTTTGAAGCATCATAAACTCAGCAATGAGTGTTGCTTCGGGTATACCTTTAACTTTTTCTAAGGTAGTCTCATCTACAATAGGTTGACCAGTAGGTGTAAACTTATTAGGTTTCCATCCAAAGTCTATAAGGTATTCACCAATTTGTTTACGACTAGCTAAGTTAAACTCTACCCATTTCTGCCGCATAAAAGGTTGAAAGTTATTTGCTTTAACTTTAATAAGTTCTTCGTCAGTTAACTTAGGTACTTTAGATAACGTATTATCTTTATTAAACTTAGGAGTAACTAATCTATCGTCTACCCACTTAGGCTTAAATGTTTCGTGTACTTTCTTTTCAAGCACTGCCATCTTAGATTGTAGTTTACTAGAAAGAATAGTAGCTTTCTTTTCATCTAACATAAAGCCAGTAACTTCTTGCTGTTTAATTATCTTAGCTATTGAATGTTCAAGATCAACAGACTCCTGACTAAAACTTTCTACTTCTTCTAACAACTTATAATATATATCTGCATTTAATTCTACATCCTGGATACAGTAAGCACCCATTTCTTTTGTATACTCACTCCAACTATCAGGCTGTATTGCCTTTCTTTTTTCTACATCATTAGGATAAAGAAGGTAGCCCCAGTTACTTAAACTATGCCCTCCTGTAAGTACTGGGTTAACCAAACGGGATACTACTAAGGTGTCTTCGATATGGTTAGTCAAGGTGACATCGAAATGTTTTTTAATTACAGGGATATCAAAGCCTATGATGTTATGACCTATCAATACATCCGCACTGGCTAAAAGATTTACTGCTTCCTGTAACTTATCAGGGGGAAACAAACGTGTCTCGCCCCCAATAACTTTAGTTACTATACAATGTATTACGTTACCTTCTAACCCATCTGTTTCTACATCAAATATTATTTTTTTAAAACGGTGATGAGCTAATCTGTTGGGGAGAGAGATCAAGGTCTGCTTCATAGAGTCTTCCTGTATTTGAATTATATTTTAAGCTGCAAGCTAAACCTGTGTCACCTGTGTATCTAGATTTTAATACTCTAACTCTAGTAGTGTTAGCTTCTTCAGGATCTTCTGCTTGCTGATTTCTTTCTAATGCTATCACACAATCAGACAACTGTGAAATTCCTTGTGAACCTTTGAGATGAGAAAGAGATACTTCAATGCCTTGCTCGTGTCCTTTCTCGCCTGCTGCTCTCCTAAGATGTGATACAAGTATCATACCTACACCTGTTTCTTCTACCAAAGAACGAAGACGATTCATTAAGTTATCTATGCCCCGCCTTTCATCTCCCTCTGTCATTACATTAACAAGCATATGTAAATGGTCTACTACTACCCACTCACATTCACAGCCTACTATAATGTATCTAAGTTTAGAAAAGATTTCATCTATGTTAGTAGCGCCTAAGTGAGCGTGAATAAATACTCTGCCATCTTCTATTACATTGTCGAATAAAGTTTCTAACTGTTCGTTGCTGTAGTTATTTCTTTTCTCTGTAAGATAGAGCCTGTCGTTAGCTTCGATAGAAATTATACCGTCTGCTGTGCGTAACCAGTTCTCTTCAAGAGCTACAATACCTACGTTATCTCTGGTATTTTTGATGAGCCAATGTTCTAACTCTCTAGTCACACTGGACTTACCTAATCCTGTACCGCCAGTAAGAGTAACCAACTCTCCTTTGCGCATACCATATAGCTTATCATTGAGGCCTTGCCACGGATACGGTACACTTTCTTTATCTTCCCGCTGTAACCAATCTGTTTTCTTACTAGATAATTCCAGGATACCTGATGGTGTATAGGTATTAGATTCCCACCAAGCTTTAGTAAACTCTTCAAACTTACCTTGCTTGAGCATATCGTTAGCATCTTTAAAGCCTGTAGGGAAAGACATTATCTTAGTCTTATTAGGCTTTAATATACGCGCTACTTTCCTTGCTGCTTTCTGACCGGCATCATCGTTATCAAATGCAAGTACTACATTATCATAGGCTTCTACAAACTCTATGCTCTCTCGTATATCTTTTACTGCTGAAGCACAGCCACGTTTAAGAGATACTACTGACCACTTGCCTCCAAAGATTTCATAGACAGCCATTGCATCACACTCACCTTCAGTAATAGTAAGGTACTTACCGCCTGTGTTTCGATACAGATGTTGTCCAAATAAGCCAGTGCCTTCAAAGTCTCCACCAGAATAAAATTCTTTAGTATCTATCTTTCTAGTTTTGGTTGCGACCACTTCATTATTATTATAATAAGGATAAACGTGCTTATTGGGGCTAGATAAAACGCCAAAAGCTTTAGCAGTTTTAAGGCTAATCTTCCTGTCATCAAGAGCATTGTAAGATCCTTTATAAGAATGTAAGAAAGTATTTCTATCTGTAGGTAGTGTAGGTATGCTAGGTGTACTGCTTTGTATCCCAATCTTTTCAGACGATACTCTGGTTTCACAACCGAAACAATAAGTATGACCATCACTGTATAAACTATTGTTATCTTTACTGCCGCAAGATGCACACGGTAGATGTTTAATAAATGTATTTGCTGTATTCAATTCACTTCCCCAAGTTAATTATAAAAAACCCCTTACCTGCCGAAGGAGCAGCTAAGTACAGGTAAAGGGCGGAGCGTTACGTTAATTGTTAGATTTAACTGCTTCTTCTTCTTCTTCCTTTTCTACAGGTGAATCAGCGTTTACAATAGAAATTATTCTACTTGAAAAGAAATTAATACTTGCGTCTATCTCTTCCATATCTAATGCAAGTGTTGCTTTCTTTTGATTCAATCTTTGTAG
>JGI24513J20088_1000217_pt1 | contig 9635 bp, 7 predicted proteins | sample LinPmetageLP36_FD_20088 | JGI IMG/M metagenome (IMG submission 20088)
ACTTTAGTCTCTCCTACAACACAACACTTAATACACTTTGGAACTTGCACAACTTATAATGATGCAAGTACACAAGATGATATGTTTATTAGATTTTCTGATAATGAAGCAATTAATGGTTATGATGTTAAAGCTACAAACACAGCAGGTACATTTAGATTACAAGATGGTACTAGAATTATCGGAGCGTTAACCGCTAAAGAAACTATTCTAGTTTGGACAGATAGTTCTTTATATACAATGAAATTTGTTGGAGCTCCTTTTACATTTGGTTTTGAACAAGTAGGTACAAACTGTGGATTGATTGGTAAAAATGCAGCTGTAGAAATAGATGGTATTGCTTATTGGATGAGTAACAATGGTTTCTTTGCTTTTGATGGTACAGTTAAATCATTACCATGTGGTGTTGAAGATTATGTTTATGATGATATTGATACAACTAAAGGTCAACAAATTAATGCAGGACTAAATAATTTATTTACAGAAGTAACTTGGTGGTATCCAACAACAGGATCAGATTTTAATAATAGATATGTTTCTTATAATTATGGAGACTCTGCAAAATTACCTGCTGGTAATTGGTACACAGGAATTAATACAAATTCAATCAGAACAAGTTGGTCAGACACATTAGTTTACCCACGACCCTACGCAACTAAATATAATGAATCAGCGGCAGGTACTTTTCCTGCAGTAGTAGGTGTATCAGGATTAGGTCAGACCGTATATTTTGAACACGAAACGGGGACCGATCAAATTAATCCAGATGGATCAACTACAGCATTAACTTCTTTTATACAATCATTTGAATTTTCTTTACAAAAAGATCAAACTGAATTCTTTTTAGCTATGAGAAGATTTTTACCTAACTTTAAAAGGTTAACAGGTAACAACAATATAACTTTAGCTGTAACAGATTTTCCAGCTACTGATGCAACAGCTACAGCTTTAAGTCCTTTTGTAGTAACTTCATCAACAAATTTTGTTGACACTAGAGCAAGAGGAAGATATGCAAGTATTAAATTACAAAATACAGCAGCTGGTGAAACATGGAGATTTGGAACATTTCAAGTTGACCTACAACCTGATGGAAGAAGATAATGCCTAAAGTAATTGTAAGACTACCAGAACCAAAAGCAGAATACGAAGTTGATAACCAAAGACAGATTAATAGATCTATTGCATTGATTGTAGAACAATTAAATTCTACATTTTTAACAGAACAAAGAGAAAATCAAGAAAGGTTTACGTGGTTTAATGGCTAATATTTATAAAAAAGTAAATACTGATTTAATAACNNNTACTNAAAAAGATGTTTATGTAGTTCCAAGTAATTCTAGATCTTTAGTTAAATCTATTCATATTTATAATGAAGGTGCAGGAGATGCCATTGTTACTATAAAAATTGAATCTAGTAGTGTAACTTATTTTTATCAGAAAAAAACTATAGCAGCAGATGCTCATCATGAATTTATTGTTAATATATTAATATTAGAAGAAAACGATAAATTAAAAATGATATCAGATATTACCGGACCAGATATAACAGTCAGTTTATTAGAAACAAATAGAGAGGATAGATAATGCCGTTTACGGAACAAAAAGCTAGTATAAGATATGAGACAATTAATGGTACAAGAACACCAGTTTTAACNCCTGAAACAGAGGTTACTTTAACTAACATGAAAACAGGTCAAGAGTATATGTCGGACAGCGAAGCGTTGTCAGATGTACAAAATAAAGACACAGCTACTAAAGCAGAAGATATAAAAAGAGACGTTAAAATCATTGTAGAACATGTACCTTTAGGAGGGAATACTAAATTATAAATTATTGACTAGGAGCTAAAAACCTAGTAAATTGCTAGTTACGACATTATTTCAAGTTCTTAACTTGCACTTCAAACACAGAAAACATTATGGGATTTTTTAAAAAAATAACTAGACCAATATCCAGAGTATTAGATAAAATAATACCTAACGAAATTAAACCTGCATTACCTTATCTTGCAGCGGCTGCACCTTTTTTTGGACCTACATCAGCTATGATGGGAGAGGGTATGTTAAGAAGAGCATTAATTTCTGGCGGTTTAAATCTTGGTGGACAACTTGCACAAGAAGGAAATGAAGGAGAAGTTAATCCTTTATCTTTAGCTTTAGCTTCAGGTATTGGTGCACTATCGGCGCCAGGAACTGCAGGAACAAAAGCAATGGGAGTTGATAAATTTGGTAAGACTATTTATAGTGGAGGAACTCCAAGTGCAGGTACATATTTAAAAGGTCTTTCAAATTCAGGAGGAATAGGAGATCAGGCATTAAACTTTTTAGGAACAGGCGCAGATAAATTACAAGGGTTAAAAGAAGGTTTAGCAGCAGATGGTATCTTTAGTAAAGCTGGCGCTAAAGCTTTATCCATCCCCGCAACGCAGGCAACTATGGATTTAGCTTATGCAGATCAAGTAAGATTAAACAAACAAGATATTATCGACGATGCATTAGGAGGTTTAAGTGAAGGATTTTCAAATGAAGATGCATCAAATGCAATTAGATTATCTATGTTAAGATATGGATTTAGTGAGGATGAAATTGTTGAAACTATTACATCAGCTGGTTATAAAGCTGGTGGTAGAGTAGGTTTTGATAGTGGTGGTGATGTAGAAGTAGGAATTATGAGTATCAAAGAAGCAGCTGAAAATTCTCCAATGAGTAACGAAAGTGTTCCTCAAATGTATGTATCAGATTCAGCTGGTGTTATTCCACTAGCAGATGGTGATGCTGTTAAAGGAAAAACTATGGACATGATGGCTATGGGAGCAATAGAGCCATATGGTAAAAATGATTTTAGAGATGAAGATGGATATGAAAGATTTATAGAAATATTTACAGAATTTAAAAATAGAAGTGATCAAAAAAATAAAGAACTTAATTCTGAAGGTATAAAGAATGGCGGTATTATAGGTTTAAATATGGGAGGAAGTGTGTTACCTTCTGGAAGAGAAATGGATTACAGACAAGGTGGAATGATTCCTATGGGATCCAAAGAGAGAGCTGACGACGTTCCTGCTAGACTTTCTAAAAATGAATTTGTAATGACAGCAGATGCTGTTAGAGCAGCTGGTGGTGGAAGTGTTAATCAAGGAGCAAAACGAATGTACAATTTAATGAATAACCTAGAGGCAAGAGCATAATGGCTGAAACTACTACAATAACAAGACCCTCACCGATTATAGAAGGTTCACTTACAGCCTTTTTAAAATCAATAGATAAATTAGGAGCAGGTGCAGTACCTACAAATTTTGCTGGAATTAATACAGCAGCTTATGCACCAACGATTGCAGCAGAGTCTTCACTTCAACAACAAGCGAGAACCGCGGCTGGTGGATTAGGTTCACTTACTGGACCACAAGCTTACCAACCTTTTATGTCTCCATATCAACAAGAAGTTATTGATACAACAATGACAGCTTACGATCAAAATGCAGCAATGAAACAAACAGGTTTAAGAGATGCAGCCATTCAATCTGGAGCATATGGCGGTGGTAGAGAAGGTGTACAAAGAGCATTATATGAACAACAATCAGATTTAGGTAGAGGACAATTACAAGCTCAATTACAAGCACAAGCTTTTCAACAAGCACAAGCAGCGGCAACACAAGATATGGCAGCTCAACAAGGTTTAGGTACTTATCAACAATCAATTGGTCAAGCAGGTCAAGCTCAACAACAAGCAGTGCTTGATGCAGCGGCGGCCGCGGAGCGAGAAGAACAGTTTCAACCATTTACACAATTAGGATTAATTGGTCAACAACTTGCACAGATTCAACCAGGAGCATTCCCGACTCAAACAGTAGGATATGCACCTCCAGCACCAGCAGCTAGTCCATTATCTACAGCTATTGGTACTGCAGCAGGACTTGGAAGTATTGGATCTAAATTAGGATTATTTGGATAATGAGTAGAATTTTAAGAAGACCTATGTTTAGAGGAGGTAAAGTTGTTTCTAGTTATGGAAATGGTATTGCTTCTGGATTGACAAATAAACCTAAAAGAGGTTTAGTAAATGAACCAGGTGGATATGCTGGTGAAAAAAAGGGTATGGATTTTCTTTTTGAAAATCAACAAATTCCATATAGAAGTTATAGACCAGGAAATAGTTTAAGTACTGTTCCAACTTTTGAAGAGTTACAATCTTCTTTTAAAGGTGGTAATTACGCAAGTAGAAATTTACCAGAAATGTTAATTCAACAAGAAGTAGGAAATGNTGACGGAGACATTAAAGCTGTTGCTTTTGAAGATTTTTTAGTTCCTCCTATTTTAAGTGACCAACAAAAAGCATTAGAAAAAGATGCTAAAAGTGAAGATACCAGACAGGATTCAATAGCTGAAAGAGAAAAAATGGAGATTTATGAAACTGGTACAGCAAAACCTAAAGTTAAAGAAAAGCTATTAAGTACTGGTTCTATTTTAGAAAATCAAAATACAGCTAATGAAGAATTAACATTAGAAGAAATTAAAGATACGCTTGGATATAAAAAAGCATTTAGAAGAGATTTAGGTGATACTCTTGCTAGAACTTCTGCTGCCTTTTTAAAAACAGGAGATGTAAAGGAAGGTTTTGCAGAATTAATGGATGCTGAATCAAAAGCAGGTCCCGGTAGAGCAGAAAAAATTGAAACAGCTGCAGCAACATTTATGCTTAAAAATAAAGCTCAATCAAAAAGAGATAAAGCAAATATTGAATTAATGAAATCAAAAATAGATTATCAAATTGAAGCTGGAGAAAGTGTAAGTTTACCTAAATCTTTATTGCTTTCAAACAAAAGTGGTATGTTAAATCCTAAAGAACTATCAGTAGGTATACAAGCAGCAACATCTCCTATAACAGGTAAAAATTATAATTTTAAAGGAATAGTTACTAAAGAAAATTTAAACGAAAAATTAAAAACAGCAAAACCAGGAGATACTTATGTTGTTACAGCAACAATAAAAGATCAAACTACTGGAGCAGATAAAACAATTAAAAGTATTGTAGAAATAAATTTAAAAGGCGAACCAGTTAGAATTTATAATATTGCATAGGAGGGCAAATGGCTGATTTAAATGATCAAGTAAATAATTTGTTTCCTGAATTATCTTCTGAAAACACAACTAAAAGTAAAAAAGATACTGCTCAACTTTTTGGCACAGAAGTAGGAGTAAGTGGTTTAGGTTCTTTTTTTGCAGGTATAGGTTCAGGTTTATTTAAAATACCAGAAGGTTTTGTTTCTATTGGTGCTAACTTAATAGATTTAGGAACAGATTCAAACACAGCAGAGAAAGTAGAAAAGTTTTTTGCAGATATAAATCCATTTGATGAATATGCGGAAGCAACTACTGCAGGAAAAATAAGTGAAATTTTAACTAATTTAGCAATACCTGTAGGTGTTGCAGGTAAAATAGCAAGCACTGCAACTAAAGGTGCACTCGCTGCAAAAAAATCAGGAAATTATTTTAAACTATTAGATGCAGACGGTTTACCTATTTTAGAAGGTTTAAGAAAAGGACAAAAAATAAAAGATGCTGGTAGACTAGCACAACTTAATAGAAAAGGTCAGGCGTTACAATTAGGTGCAACAGGTTTAGCCAGTGGTGCTGCGGAAGCTATTTTTGTTTCTGATCCTGATAAGGTAGGTACCTTTGGAGATTTATTTGATGTAGGTCCTACTAAATTAGAAAGAGGAAAAGATTATGATCCAAGCAGAGAATTATATAATAGATTAAAACTTGGAATAGAAGGTGCAGCTTTTACAGGAATATTAAGTTTAGCGGGTTCTGGTGTAAAAAAATTAGCTGATTCTAGTAAAGCGGGAAGAGTTGCTCAAGACAAAATGGGAAGAGCTTTAGATTATGTATCACAAAGATTAAGACCACGTAGTGGAAAAAATCCACAATACTTTACAGATGAAATGGCCTTCAAAGGAATGCTTGATGGAGATTTAAATAAAGCACAAAATATTGCATTTAAATTAGACGATCAAATAGATTCCGTAATACCTTTTTTAGATAGAGCAAATATTTTTTCTGGGAAAGCTGCTAGTTCTCAAACTGCAATAGCCAAACAATTAAACAAAACTTTAGTATCGGGACTTGATGAAGGAAGTATTGTATTTGGAAAAACAAAAGCAGTTAATCCAAAAACTGGTGAATTTATTCCTAACGCAGAAAGTTTTAACAGATTAAAAAATAAATTTACTAAAGAAGGAATGTCCGAAAAAGATGCTATTAAAAAAGCTATTAAAGATGCTGATACAGAAGAAGTTTTAAGAGTTGTTCTTCCTAAAATTACTCCAAACGAAGCTGCTAAATCAATTAAATTAATTAATCAAGAAGCTAAAAAATTTGGAAAAACAATTTCAAAACCAGAACAAAAAGCTTTTATAGAAACATTGGAAGATATGAGAGAAGGTTGGGGAGATTTACTTTCTATTGAAGGAAGATCTTTAGATATTCTAAAACCTAAAAAAGGAGGAAAAAAAGTAGCGAAATCTGTATTTGAAAGATGGAAAAAATTATTACCTCAAACATTAGAAGAAAGATTAGATAGTGGATATCAAGTATTTAAAAATAATCCTATAAAATTAGCCGATAATGTAGGACCTGTAAAAGAATTAATAAAACAAGAAGAAAAGAATATTAAAAATATAGCTGCAAACTTACCAACACCAGTTAAGTTATCTAATCAAGAAGCTAAAAAAATAGTAGGAGATATTTATCAATCAGCTTTTATAGATAGAAAAATACCTTTATCAAATAAAGGTAATGTATTATTTAGAATACCTAATTATTTTGTAGATAAATCTTTTGTATCTAAAGCTGCTAAATATCCCAATAAACAATTAAAACAATTAACACCAGAAACACAAGCATTAGCTAAAAGACTTTTAGGAAAAGATGAAAGTGCAATGTCTACTATTTTAAATGGTACTAATATGTTATCTACTGTTATTAGAAGAGATGAATTTTATAGAAATTTACTTTCAAATTCCAACGATATTAAAGTAGCAAGAACAGTAAAAATAAATGAGTTAATGAAACAAGGTATGTCGGCAGAAGAAGCTTCTGCTAAAGCTCCTATTCAAACTTTTTTTGATACCGAAGAAGAATTAATAAAAGCAACTGGAGCTAAAACCGGAGATTATCGAAGAGTAGGAACAGTGTCAGGTAGAGGCGAAGAAGGTTTAGAACAAATAAATCCTTTAACAGACAGAAGTAAAGAAAGAATGTTATTAAAAGGAGAACTTGATCCTAAAACAGGTAAATCAGTTTGGGAAGAAAATGCTAATCAAACATTAAGAAAACCAAGTACTAGAACTTTAATTGATGATTTTGAATCAGGAATTGATAGAAGACCTGGAGAATCTATAAGTGCATATTTAAAAAGAAAAGGAAAAGATGAAGTGCTTGTTGATGTTGCAAGTATTAATCCCTTAACAGGTAAGTGGACATTAAATGGAAATGCAGATGCAATATATAATGTAAATAAAAATATAGTTGGTCCTGAAAGTGGATTTGCAGGAAGACTTTATGCAAATGCTATTTTGTATCCAAAAGCTACTTCACAAATGGCTAAAACAATTCTTTCTCCTTTTACACATATGCGTAACTTTTTAAGTGCGGGTGCTTTTGCAACAGCTAATGGTATTATTCCTTTTATAGGACCAGGTGAAGGAGCAGCTAGAAAAGCATTAAGAGCATTACAATTAGGACCTAGAAGTAAAGAAGGAAATGAAATTTATCAAGAGTTATTAAAAAAAGGTGTAGTAAATTCTCAAGTTCAATTAGCTGATTTAAAAGCTTTATTAAAAGATATAGATTTTGGTTCTACTCTGGGATCTATAAAAGCATTTAACAAATTAGCAAAAGGATTATCTAGAATAAAAAGATTTGCTCAAGATGCATACACAGCTGAAGATGATTTTTGGAAAATATTTTCTTACTATAAAGAACAAGATAGATTATTTGCTGCATATAACAAAGCAGGAATTGCTCAAGGAGATAATTTTGTAAATATGGCTGGAAAAACAGTTAAGTTTAATAGAGAAACTGTATCCGATGAAGCTGCTTCAATTGTAAGAAATAATATTCCAAACTATGCTTACGTTTCTGATTTTGTAAAAGGTTTAAGACAATATCCTGTAGGAAACTTTGTATCTTTCCCAGCAGAGATTATGAGAACAGGAACAAATATTGTTCAAAGAGGATTGGATGAAATATTTTATTCTGTAAAAGTAGGTAAAAATACTGTTAACCCTTTAAGAAATATTGGTCTTACTAGATTATTAGGAATGGGTGTTACTACCAGCGTTATTCCTTATGCCGCTGTATCAGCAGGTCAAGCATTATATGATATTAGTAGGGATGAACTAGAAGCTATTAAAAGATATGTTCCAAAATGGTCTAAAAATTCTACAATAATACCTTTAAAAGGTGAAGATGGTAAATTTAAATATATAGATTTTTCTCACATGAATGCATATGACACTTTAACTAGACCTATTCAAACTGTAATTAATAAAGTTCAAGCAGGTGAACAAGATAAAGATGGTATAATGGATGATTTTATTTTAGGTTTATTTGAATCTACTAAAGAATTAGCTGATCCATTTATTTCAGAATCTATTTGGACAGAAGCATTAGCAGATATTTATATGAGAGGTGGAGAAACAAGAGATGGATTTAGAGTTTATAATGAAAATGCTTCTGCTGGCACTCAAATTTATAATAGTTTAGCTCATTTAGTTAAAGCACAGGCTCCTCTTAACTGGAGGCAATTACAAAGAATTGGAATATCATTAAAACCTGATGATGATATAGGAAGATTTGATAAAAAAACTGGTAAAGAATATGAATTTGGTAATGAATTAGCTGGTATTATAGGAGCAAGAGCAGTTGAAATTGATCCTGCTAAATCTATTAAATATAAAGTTGCTGATTATTCTAGAGGAAGCAGAAATTCAAAAGCTTTATTTACAAGAGAAGTATTAAAAGGAGGTCCTGTTACACCTAAAGAAATTTTTGATGCTTATATTAATGCTAATCAAGCTTTATATAAAGTTCAAAAAACTATGTCAAATGATATTAAAGCTGCTGAAACTTTAGGTTTAACTGAAGAACAATTATACACTGAAGTTGGAGAAAGAATAGGTGGTCCTAGCTTTGCATATTTATCTGATGGTACATTTAGACCTATGAAAATAAGTAAAGGAAGTTTAATTGGTTTTCAAGAAATAGCTGATGAATTAGGAATTCAAAATCCAATAGATTATGTTATGGATTCTATAGAAGAATTAAGAGCTTCTTTAAGTGAATATTCTTTAAGTAATGAAAATATTCCAAATATAAAAAATCCATTTGATAATTTACCAAAACCAAATTTAGGACCGGTAGGTGAAATTCCTCCTAATGTTGCTAATGCTTCTGGATTTGTAGGACAAAGTAATGTAAGTGTTCCATTTACAGAATTAAATCAAGATCAACAATTAGATAAAATTGATAAACTATTTAATAATTAATTATGAGTTTAAAACCTAAAACAACAAGAGAACATATTTTATCCCTGTATGGTCACATATCAGGAGTCAAAAAGAATTTATCCCA
>JGI24513J20088_1000218_pt1 | contig 9630 bp, 14 predicted proteins | sample LinPmetageLP36_FD_20088 | JGI IMG/M metagenome (IMG submission 20088)
GCACAACAAAGATGCTTACAGAAATAGTTTAATCTTCTATCCACTAAAAGGATTTGACAAATAATATGAACAAAAGTAGACACATAAAAAAGGAATCAATGCTTAAGGCATTAGAAAAAAGTTTGGGAGTAGTTACAGTAGCTTGTAGAAAATCAGAAATACCTAGAAGCACATTTTATAAATGGCTAAACGAAGATGAACAATTTGCAAAAGATGTTTCAGATATTGAAAACATTGCTCTTGACTTTGCTGAAAGCCAACTACATGAACAAATAGGCAATGCTAATACAGCAGCTACAATATTTTATCTAAAGACAAAAGGAAAGAAAAGAGGATACATAGAAAGACAAGAAATAACAGGCGTAGATGGATTACCTAATAACTTTCAAATAGAGATAATTGATAAAACAGAAGATTCAGACTAACATTGTATACAAGCATTGTGTTAAAAGTAAAGCGAAGATTTTAGTTGAGCAGGGTGGAACTAGGTCAGGAAAAACATATAACATACTGCTTTACATTATATTTCAATACTGCGTTAATTACAGGGGAAAGATAATAACTATTTGCAGGAAATCATTTCCTAGTTTAAGAGCAACAGTCCTAAGAGACTTTTTACAGATACTTAAAGAACATAATATATACAGAGAGGAGTTCCATAATAAATCAAACTCTGAGTATAACTTATATGGCAACTTAATAGAGTTCACTAGCTTAGACCAATCACAAAAGATAAGGGGAAGAAAAAGAGACCTGTTATTTATTAACGAGGGTAACGAGTTATATTGGGAAGATTGGCAACAACTTATATTTAGAACTCAAGATAGGGTAATTTTAGATTTTAATCCATCTGATGAATATCATTGGATATATGACAAAGTTATTCCACGAGATGATTGTGAGTTTTATCAAACAACCTATAAAGACAACCCATTTTTAGAAGATTCTATAAAACATGAAATAGAAAGGTTAAAAGAAACAGATGAACAATATTGGCAAATCTATGGATTAGGGCAAAGGGCATCAAGCAGGAGAACTATATTTAGATACACAGAAGTAAACAAAATACCAATAGAAGCAAAACTGATAGCGTATGGCATGGACTTTGGTTACACTAACGACCCTACAACTCTTGTTTCTGTTTATACTTTAGAACATAACTTATATATCAAAGAACATTTATATAGAACACAAATGACCACAAACGATATTAATAAGTTTCTAAGGGGGGAGAACATGGCTTCCAACCCTATCTATGCTGATAGTGCTGAACCACGCTTAATTGATGAGCTAAGGAAGATGGGGCATAACATACACCCAAGCATGAAAGGTAGAGATTCTATAAACGCAGGTATTGATTTATTAAAAAGATATAAAATACATATAGAAGCCAACTCTACAAACGCTATACAAGAATTTAGAAACTATAAATGGAAAGAAGATAAGTCTGGAAAGCTAGTTAATATCGCTGAGGACTTACATAACCATATTATTGACCCATGTCGTTATGCTACTTATTCTATATTATCCAGACCAAACTTTGGTAAATACGCTATACACTAATCAGTAGGCATAGAATACTTATAAAATTATTTGTTTATAACTAATATTCTATTTATATTAGCTAAATAATTAACAAAGTTCTTTGACATATTGAAATTAATAAGGAAAATTGCTACTCATTGAAACAAATGGGAATTAAAAAACAAAAGTGTGAAACAAGTTGAAAGAGGGCTTGAATGTTTGAAAAGTGGTTTTAAGAAAGTTTAGGGTTTACGACCTAATGTTCCAAGGGGAAAAATAGTCAAAAGTACGACAGCTTAAATAAAACAATAAGACAACATACATTAGCAAAGGACAGGATAAAGTTTCCTATAATTAAATAACAAAAAAACTAGACTGATATCTAGGAGGTAATAGAAAGTATCAGCTTTCATGCTACAATACAGTTAGCTGCCTAAGGTTTTCCCTCACTTATTAATTTTTATATGTAATACTACTTAGAATATTTATTAAATTATTTGTTTATAACTTATATTATATTTATATTTACAATATGTTTAAAATACAATATTACTTAAAAGAATACTTTATCAATAAAAAACTTATTGGTAGTATTAAAATGCAAACACCTGACAGAAAATTAGATGGTTACTTAGGTAAACAAACTATTATTTTATCAGAGGACACCATCGTTGATGTGTGGAGGGGAACTAAAAAAATAAAAAAAGGGACAGAAGTTACCACAGAGCAACACCCTATTTGTGGTAGGTTACAAAATTAATTATGAAAACAAGAATAAGAACAAACAAACAAAAAACATCTTTTCAATTAGATGTGGTTACTAAACATGTTTCAGAAAGCTATTTTTTTAAAACAGAGAAAGCAGCCTTAGACTTTCAAAAATTTACTCTTAAATTAAACGAATACAAAAACTATTTTTAATGAGAACACAAGCTGACGACCTAAAAGACGAAATTAAAAGATTAGAACTAGCATTATATTATAGTTCAAACGCTAGTAAACATAATGAGATATACAACAAGATTTGTGTAGCTAAAGACATGTTACAAAATATACAATAATATTTTATAAAATATTTTGTTTATAACTATATATTTATTATATTAGCTACATATTAATAATTAAAACAAATGACAAAAATTAAATTTACATTAGAACAATTAAAAATTATTGATTCAGCTATGGAAGTTATTGAATATAGTGGAATAAAGTTAAGCTCTGACAAATACAGAATAGCTTTACAAATAAAAAATAAAATAAGAAAAGAATATCACAAACAAAATAATTAAAATAAAAATTATGCAAAAACTAGACAAGTACAAACAAAACCTATCCATACAGGGAAACAAAGTGTGGAGTTACACAACACATGTTGCTACAATACAAGGCGATGAACTACATCAGCTAGGTTGGTGGTCAATGACAACTCAAAAGCATATTAATTATGTTGCTAATGAGTTTGGTTTAACATTAATAAAATGATAAACAAGATTCAAAACCTTAAAGACCTAGAGCATTACGCTAACATGTTAGAACTTGTAGGGGTTGTTAAAAAATGGAACAAAGCCAAACCTGACAATCCAGACTTAAAAAAAGTAATTAATTGTATAGCAAACATAACCATGTATATCGCTACTTTACAAAACGATTTATCAAAGCATAAAATGGCTATGAGTGATTATCGTTATGAAAAAAACAAAGCGTTACTAGAACTACAAGAATTAACTAAAAAAAACAATGAATATGAAATCTAGTTTTATTTTTGAAAATGATGAATATATTTTAGAAGTATTTTATAACTATGAAAGGGGAATGAGGGGCGATGGTTACTTACAGCCAAATGATGATGATGAGTTAGAATATGATAAAATTAACCTTATTGGAAAGGTTGAAGAAGATGGTTCTGAAACTATTTTTAATGTAGAAACAGATGTGCAATACTTATTATCCAATTCTATATTAGATAAAATTAATGATGAAATGCAAGAGGATTTATATAGAAAAGATTACTTTAGATAAATAATAGTTTTGTTTGGATTAGGGGGGTTGATGGCTTTATGGCTGTTAACCCCTTTTTTTTTTTAAAAAATTGTGCGTAACTTTCGTTATATAAGTATAACAATATGAAAGCTAGATTAAATATACCAAATAAATTATCTGAAATTACTTTAAAAAAGTATCAAAAGTTTGTAAAACTAAATGTAGAAGATGCTGATGAAAGGTTTTTACAGATTAAAATGATAGAAATATTTTGTGAGGTAACTCATGAAAATGTTTTAAAAATAAAATTTGCTGATGCTGATAGGGTTACAGCTATACTTGGAGACATGTTTACACAGAAGCCAAAGCTAGTAACTAAGTTTACTTTAAATGGTGTTGACTATGGTTTTATACCAGAACTAGACCAGATTACATTTGGAGAGTATATAGACCTTGACACTTATTTAGGAGATTGGCAAAACATACATACAGCTATGAATGTGCTATACAGACCAATTAAAAAAAATAAAGGAACACGATACACAATAGAAGATTACAATGTAGATAATAAAGATAATTTATTAGACATGCCTTTGGATGCAGTTATTTCATCAGTTTTTTTTTTCTATCATTTAGGGAAAGACTTATCAGTAATTATGAATCGCTTTTTGAAACAGGAACTAACGAAAGTACCACTTCATCCTCAGCAGGATTCAATGCTAAATGGGGATGGTATCAAGCAATTTTCACACTCGCTAAGGGGGATATTAGAAGATTTAAACATATCACCAAATTAAAAATGCATGAATCATTAATGATGTTAGAGTTTATGAAAGAAAAAAGCCAACAAGAAGCAAACAAAATTAAAAAAAGAATAAAATGAGTCAACAAGGAATAAGAGGTTTTTATCAATTAACTGAAACAATTAAAAACTCTTTATTAGATAATATAGATGTTAATACAGTTACAACAGGAAACTTAAGTAATGTTAATTTACAAAAGCAAAATATATTTCCTCTAAGTCATATTATAATTAACAGCGTAATAGACTCAGAACAGACGCTATCATTTAGTATATCAATATTAGCGATGGATATTGTAAGCAGAAGTAAGCTAGAAACTACAGATATTTTTGAGGGAAACAATAATGAGCAAGATGTTTTAAATACACAACTAGCTGTATTAAATAAATTAATAATGAATTTAAGGAAAGGCACACTACATAAAGATAAATACCAACTAGTAGGAGACCCAAGTTGTGAGCCTTTTTATGACAGGTTTGAAAACGAACTAGCAGGATGGACAGCTAATATTGACATTGTAATTTATAATGACATAACAATTTGCTAATGGAATATAAACAAGTAGCAGAAGTCTTGGAAGCATTTGGTGATGCTGTTATTGCATCAGCTAAATTAAACTTAGATAAAAATGATGTAGGGGGTGGAACATTATATAACTCCCTAAAAAAAGATTTAACAGTACAAGAGGGTATATTCTTGTTAGATTTTTTGATGGAAGATTATGGGGTATTTCAAGATGCTGGTGTATGGGGTTCAAAACCTAGCTTAGCAACTACATGGAATTATAAAAGAGAAAATGGTAAAAGAGTTAAGACAAGCAAAAAGTATGTAGGTAAACAAAAAGGTAGAGCGACAAACTCTATATTTACTGGACCAAATGGTATAAAAAATAAATTCCAATATAAATCTAAACGACCCCCAATGCAACCTTTGATGGAATGGGCAAAAAAAAAGAACATCAGGTTTAGAGATAAAGAGGGTAAATTTAAAAAAGGTAATTACAGAACGATTGGTTTTTGGTTACAGAAAAGAATATTTGCACAGGGTTTAAAACCTACTCAATTTTTTTCAAAAGCATTTAGAAAAGAATTTAAAAAGTTACCAAGCGAATTATTAGAAGCGTTTGCATTAGACATAGAAAGACAAATCATACTAGGAATAAAACAATAAACATGGCAGCAATAAGATTAAGAAGTCCAAGATACAGAGATTCAGTTTGTACATCAGCACATTTATCAGTACAGATGACTATTAAAATAAATACAGTTTTAAGATACACTATAATAAAAGATTCAGTAGCATCACAAAAAAATCTTTTTGAATATGCAGAACTTTGCAGAGATTATATAGATATTACATGGACAGGGAGCTACTCAGGATATTCTCCACAAACAGGATTAGTAATATTAACAGACATAAAATATTTTGCAGGTGCTAATGGAACAGGCTCAGAAGTAACTAGTAATGTTACAGGTGGAGGGCAAGTAACTCAAAATGGTTTTGATTCTTATTCTAACTTTGTTGAGGGATATAATAAAACAATCGCTAATAATGAAACTTTATTATCTAACTACACACAAACAACAGGAGGAGTCAAAACATACACAGTATATGCACCAAAGAGTATAGGGGGAACATTACCATACCTAAACAGCACAGGAACTCAAATTATATATCAATCTTATTCAACATCAGGAACATCTGTAACCCTAGGAAACAACCAAGTTGTAAATATTGAAAGGTATGGTTGTAATAAATATGATGTAGTATATATTGATTTTGTTAACAAATATGGAGCAATACAAAGAGAATATTTTACTTTAAAAAGTGTTAAAAAAATTAAAGCCAAAAGAGAAGATTTTAAAAGTAACATTATAAGCAGTACAGGTTCTTATTCAATTAATGAACACACTATACAAAATTTTAATATAGAGGGTAGTGAAGAAATGATTGTTAATTCAGATTATCTTCCAGAATATTATAATGAAGTATTTACAGAGTTATTATTGTCTGACCAAGTTTGGGTATATATGAAATCTTTTAGCACAAACTCTTTTACAGCTATACCAATAAACATCACGAGTAGCGATTTAACATATAAAACTCAGGTAAACGACAGATTGATTAATTTTACATTTAGCTTTAAAATGAGTTACGATTACATAAATAACATAAGATAACACAAAGTAACATAGAAATAACATAAATGCAGAAACTCCAATTATATATTGACAGCGATTATGACTTAAATGTAACAACATACCAAAGGGTTGATTTGTTTAAAGATGAAACAGTATCAATGACACAAAGCATACAAAATGTAAAAGACATAGACAAAATATTTACAGAATTTACAAAGACATTTACAATACCAGCATCTCCAACTAATAACAAACTTTTTAGGCATTATAATAATTTTGATATTACTAACACTTTTGACGCTAGAAATAGGGTTGATGCTAAAATTGAATTAAATAATATTCCTTTTAAAAAAGGAACAATAAGATTAGAGGGAACAGAATTAAAAAATAATAAATTATATGCTTATAAAATTACTTTCTTTGGTCAAACTGTAAACCTCAAAACATTATTAGAAGATGATGAGTTAGCTGATTTGAGTGGTCTTGATAGTCTAAGTTTAGATTATACAGATAGTAATGTTAGGGCAAAATTAGTTAGTGGATTAGGTGCCCTTATAACGCCATTAATAACACACACTACTCAGCTTTATTATGATAGTGGAACAACAGGAGATGGCAACTTACATTATGTTAGCTCCAGTTCTGCCAATCAAGTTAAATGGAATCAGTTGAAATTTGCTGTGAGGTTATCTGAAATAATAGATGCCATAGAAAGTAGGTATACAATAGCAAATGGATATGCAAATAACATTGTTTTTTCTGATGATTTTTTTAATATTAATAATGACGCCTTTTATAATCTTTACATGTGGTTACACAGAAAAAAAGGAGATGTTGAACCTGCTCAACAAGTTTCATTACAATTTAAACAAGTTTCATTTCCAAACATTCCTTATTCAACTGTAACCCCTCCAGGTCAGCAAACATCAGCAAGTAATGGGGCGATAACTGTGATTGGGGATTTAGTAACATATCCAAATAGTATTTTTGGACATTCATTAAGTTTTATTCCTTCTAATAATAGCACAGTTTATAATATAATAGTGTATAGGGGTTCTACGATTCATTTTCAGGAATCAAATGTAAGTGGAACTAAAATATATACTCAATCTAATTTTACAATAACAGCAGGAACATATACTGTTTTTATAGCTTCTGCAACTACATTGTCGTTTGCAGGTGGAAATATTAGATGGGAAATAACTGGACAATTAGGTGGAGAAATAATTAATGGAACATGGGCAGATGAATATAGAACAGCAGCACAATTCACAACCACAACTACATTTCAGTTTTCTATATTACAACAGATTCCTAAAATGAAGATTATAGATTTCCTNACAAGCATATTTAAAATGTTTAATTTGACTGCTTTTATTAATGATTCTGGAACAATAGTTGTAAAAACCCTAGACAGCTACTATACATCTTCAAGTCAAGTTTGGGAGTTGGATGAGTTTATTGACACAAATAAAAGTCAGGTCAATATTGCTTTACCTTTTAAAGAAATAGGATATCAATTTAAAGGACTTAAAACTTTTTTAGCAGTTCAATATAATCAGCTAGAAAATTCTGGATGGGGGTCTTTAGCTTATAGTTTAGAACAAGCTAAATATACAGCACCTGGCGATTCTTATTTAGTAGAGATACCATTTGAACACATGCAGTATGAAAGATTAGTAAATCAAACAGGTGGGGCAAGCACAGACATTCAATGGGGGTGGTCAGTAAATGACAATAAAGAAAGTTTTCATGGATTGCCTTTAATATTCTACGCTATAAATCAAACAAATTCCTCAACCCCAATTTCTTTTGGTTTTGATAGTGGAACAAAACTTTCATTAAATACTTTTATTATTCCATCAAATAGTATATCAATAGACCCTGCTGTATCTAAAAAAAATATTCATTTTCAAAATGAAACAAATGAGTACACTAGCAGTACAGCGTTTACAGAAACTTTATTTTCAGATTATTATGTTAATTATATAAGTGATGTATTTAATAATGCGAGAAGATTAATAAAAGTTGGTGCATATTTACCATTGAAGATAATATATAACTTAGAATTAAATGACAGGGTAAGTATTGGAAATCAACAATATATAATCAACTCCTTAAAAACAAATTTAATTAATGGAAAAAGTGATATTGAATTATTAAATGTAGTTTCAATCTCTTTTAAAATTCTAAGTCTTGTGGTTAAATCAGGCTCAGGACAAATCTCTACAAATTTTTATTATACATCTACAATAGGAAATGCATCAAATTTATCAGTAGGAAATTTTATGTTTATTGATACACAATTAACAATCTCTGCAGGTGCAGGAACATATATACAAATTGGGAGTGATACAAATAGTGAGAAACATTGTGGGTTTGGAACAGCTATGTCAATGACATTAGATTCATCTGGAAGAATAACTTCTCTCGCATGTAATCAACCATAAAATAAAAAACATGTTAAAAATAATTATAGCAGCATTAAAAATAGCTGAGGGAGAAACTGAAAATATAAAAATTGCACAAGGTAAACACAAACTACCTACAACTATAAAAGAGGGGTGGAAACAAATTAAACAACAAGTAAAATGGAAAGCATAGATTTAAAACTAAACACAGACACATCACAAGCTGACAAAAGCATTGACGCTTTAAATAAAAGCATTATTGAATTAAATAAAAACTTAAGTCAATCAGGTAAAGAAGCTGAGGATGGCATGGTGGCTATTGATGAGGGTGCAAAAAAAGCTAAAAAATCATCTTTTACATTAGGTAAAATTCTTAAGGGAGCATTTGCTATATTTGGTGGAGCAGGTATTGTAGCCTTAGCTGTAAAAGTTTTTAAAGCATTTGGAGAAGTTTTAAAAGAAAACCAAAATGTAGTAAATTTATTTTCAACTGCCACAGAAGCAGTTTCTATTGTGTTTACTGACTTTGTTAATTTTCTATTATCAAATACAGCGACAGTTACAAACTTCATGAACGCTTTATTTAAAGACCCTCAAAAAACCTTAACAGAGTTTGCACAACAAATACAACAAGGAGTCATTGATAGGTTTAATCAGCTTTTAGAAGTGTTTGGATTAGTTGGTAAGGCATTAGGTCATTTGGTCAAAGGAGAGTTTGGAGAAGCGTTTGAAAGCATTAAAACAGCAGGTAAAGAAGTTGTTGATGTATAT